>Ga0070749_10002919_pt1 | contig 11458 bp, 16 predicted proteins | sample VirMetDEL_Nov_18_FD_75180 | JGI IMG/M metagenome (GOLD analysis project Ga0070749, IMG submission 75180) | Aqueous microbial communities from the Delaware River and Bay under freshwater to marine salinity gradient to study organic matter... | ecosystem: Environmental > Aquatic > Marine >...
CCGGCGGCCACGATTGCCTTGCGTCGATCCCCCGTGGCGGCAAACTCCTTGCAGAAGATTTCCTCCTCGGGGGTCAACGTCTTCATGATGGAGGCATACCGCACAATCTCTGTGTGGTCGAGGGCTGCTGCCCTCTCCTTGGCCTTCAGCATCAATTCCTTCTCGTCTTCTTTCACGACACCCTCACGACACAGAAGTCAGAACATGATTGTTGACGTATCCCTTGAGGCGGCGAACCTCCAGGACGCTGCGACCACTGCCGCCTTCCCTCCCATTGTTTCGCCACTCCAGCCCACACTTCCGCAAATCCTCACTCAACCGTATGACCCGATTCCTCAACTGCAGGGAGTTGGTGGGCCAATACTTGGTGACTACCGCAAGGGGTTGCAAATCGGCCAGCAGCTTACTCCAACTGCCATACCACACTTCCTTATCCCGCATCAGGGCTACCAGGGCTTGGGCCACCTCATTATGCTCAATGGTATGGGCGGCAGCTTCCATCTTATTCCGGCTGTAGGCATCGAGGAATTTGCCGCCATCTTCCCCCAACCCAGCAAAGGCCCACCGCGCAAAGTTGGCCATGCGGGGCGCCTCATTCAATCTAACGGATGCGAATCCCGTTTGGGCACGCGCCACACAATCAAAAATACTAGCCAGGATAGAAGGCATATCAGCCTCAAACCTCTCCCAGAAAGTGTCATCATCCATCCTCTGATGTGGGGGAATACTCGGCAACTCCACGTTGATGCTGCGGGACACAAGGTCCTCTCTCTCAGCAAACGCGGGAATGCCATTCAACACGATGGGTCTGCAAGCCGTGAAGGCTGCCTCATCGCTATCCGTATACAAAGCGCGGCCACCCAAGGCACCCGTACCCGTGGATATGCGGCACAGCGAATCACTCAACACATTGGGCAACGACGACACGTTGTCAATCGCCAACACATAAGAATTCTTAACTGCTGCCACAAGATCCCTTCCCCCTGCGGGTGGCTCCCGCATATCCCTGGCGTGGGGATCCACAAGCCGACGCAGCAACCTCGTCGTGGTGGATTTGCTGCTTCCCTGCTCCCCATTGATAATGAGGATGGGGTAGGGTCCCCCCACCTTGAAAGCGCCCACCAGCCACGCAGCAAGCAACACAATATCTTCAGGCTTGGCCCGGACATGCTTCCCCAGCAACTCCACCAGATTGCCGCCCCCATCCGGCACAATCTGCGGCAGCATCCCATTGGGCCTATAGAAGCGGGGGGTATCTCCCGTCTGGCGACAAATACGCCAGAAGCCACCTTCCCACTTCACCACTTCGTGGCTATCGCCACCCAAATCATACCAAATTGTCTTGTTGGTCTCGCCGCCAACCCTGACGTAGGCTGGCAGCATGCGCTGGCTGGCCAACGCGGTGCCCACGCAGTAGGCCTTCAACTCCTCCACCGCTTTCCCACTTGGCAGCTTTCCTGGCGCATTTTGCGCCGCCACCATATAAATCAACCCGGTGAAGGCTTCACTCTTCACGGGGACTGTGTGGCGGATCGCATCGACCCACAAATCCACGAAGACATCGCCGTTGGGGGTCCGCCACGGCTTCAGCCTTTCCGCCGCAATCTTGAAGAGGCCCGCCGGTCCCAGAATCGTGGAATCTTTCTTCTCGTCTTCCATAGTCATCTCCTTCTTTGCACGAAGCGCGGCCACCCTAACACCGGCCCCCGCGATGCGCAACCCCCAAAATCGCCACTTGACAACTTCGGAAGTTTTCTGCCATCATGGAGAGGCCCTCCGCCCACCTACCCCAAATTTCATTTTTTGGACGCTCACAACCCTCACGGCTAACCCTTTGAAATCATTGGATTGTGAAGGTTGTGAAGGTTCCCCCGCAACATTTTCCCCACCTTATATACTTTCTTCATGGGGAAAAGTAGGGACTCCAACCTTCACAACCTTCACAAACTCAATGATTTCAAGGACTTAGGGCGTGAGGGCGCCGTCAAAGTCAACCTTCACAACCCTCACAACCGCCCCCCAATCTACTAAAATTTTAGGCAAATGCCACACGTCCGAAGGGCGTGCAGTCGCTTCCCCCACCCCATTATCCCCACAAGTTGTGTGGGTATTGAAGTGTGGGAGGGGGGCAAGGATACCCTACAGAGAAAATTTTGGGAAGGCAACCCAAATTTGAAATTTTTAGTTAACGTAGGCGGTGGCAGTCCCAATCCACCATCTTGTTGATGAGTTGGGTGAAGGAGGTTTCGGGTTCCCACCCCAAATTTGAAATTTTGGTAGGGTCACCCTGGAGGATGTTGACTTCGGCGGGACGGAGGAGGGTGGGGTCGAAGACTACGTGGTCTTCCCAGCGGAGGCCCACGCGGTCAAAAGCGTGGAAGAGGAAGTCGCGGATGCTGTGGGTTTGGCCTGTTGCTACGACGTAGTCGTCGGGGTTGGGTTGCTGGAGCATTAGCCACATTGCTTTGACGTAGTCGCCAGCGAAACCCCAGTCGCGCTTTGCGTCGAGGTTGCCCAAGGAGATTTTCTTGAGTTTGCCGTTGAGGATGGCGGCAATGCCGAGGGTGATTTTGCGGGTGACGAATTGGGGGCCACGCAGGGGGGATTCGTGGTTGAAGAGGATGCCGCTGGAGGCGTGGAGGTTGTAGGACTCGCGGTAGTTGCGGGTGATGTGGTGGCCGAAAAGTTTGGCTACGCCGTAGGGGCTGCGTGGTTGGAAGGGGGTTGATTCATTTTGGGGTGCGAGGCTGTTGCCAAACATTTCGGAGGTGCTGGCTTGGTAGAATTTGGTGCGGGGGCTGTGCTGGGCGATGGCTTCGAGGAGGTGGAGAGGGCCTAGTGCGTTGACTTGGGAGGTGGCTGTGGGGTTTTGCCAGGAGGAGCCGACGAAGGATTGGGCACCAAGGTTGTAGATTTCGTCGAAACCCATGGAGACGATGCGGGTCATGTCGGAGGCGTTGGTGAGGTCGCCTTGATGGAAAGTGATGCGGGAATCAAGGTTGAAAAATTGGAGGTTTTTGAGGTTGGGGGAGTGGCTGCGGATCAGGCCGTGGACTTGGTAGTTTTTGGAGAGGAGAAAGTGGGCAAGGTAGGAGCCGTCTTGGCCTGTAATGCCGGTGATGAGGGCGCGCATGGGGGTTTTCCTGGGGTTATTGGAGGTGGCTGCGGAGAAACCACGCGGCTTTGGAGTGGTATTCCTGTTTTTCAGCGAAGAGGTTGCTGGTAGCGGGGTCGGTGGTGGTTTCCTGGGAGGCTTCGGAGGAGAAGAGGGCCAGCTTTTCGTGGTCGAGGGCCAGGATTTCCAGGATTTGGGTGTCTTTGGGTGTCTTTTTGGGGGTGGGGTCGATGGAGAAGGTGGCGTCGAGGGAGGTGAAGGGGGTTGGGGTGAGGGAAAGGGACCGCATTCTCTCGGCAATGTGGTCGGCGGATTCGGAAAGGGCTTTGTATTGGGTGCCAAAGAGGTCGTGGAGGGCGGAAAAGTGGGGTCCGGTGACGACCCAGTGGAAGTGGAGGGTCTTTAGGGAGAGGGCGATGGTGTCATCGAGGAGGGATTGAAGGAGTTTTTGGGACATTTTGGGGATTCCTATGGTTTGGGAAAGTGTATCATGTAGGGAAAGCAACGTGAAGCCCGAAATTTTGGAAATTTGTGTCTATGGTACCAACCACCAACCCAACACAAAGGGGGTGGTTTTTCCCCCGGGGGGTCAATGGCCCAGCCGCCAGCAACACCCACCCCATAGAATTTTAGTAAAATGCAAGATATCGGGTAGCAAGCAAAGCCACTAGCCGTGAGGCTAGTAGCTCTGCCGCTTAGGCGGATCAGTCGATCAGCGCTGCCAACTCCGGATCGACCGTCTTGCTGGCGGTCGCGGTCGTGGTGGCGCCCAAGGCAAGGGTAAGCTTACCCTGCTTCAAGACCACCGCGACGTTCTTGAGTCCGATGCATTCACCGCGCATGGAGTACGGTAGATTGACGTATTTGCTACCGTTCGTGGCAGTGCGGATCGTTATGTCGCGGAGGGGACATTCCAGAACCACCTTGACCATGTGGTCCGGGTTCACGGTCTTCACGCTTGGGGCTTGGGTCTTGGTCTTCATGGGTACTCTCCTACCCCCTATCGGGGGGGCTTCCGGCTTCGCCATGATCGGCGAGGCATTCGGACTATAGCCCATCCTCGCCCTGGTAGTTACGGTATTTTTGCATGGCTCCCCCCGCCAGCTATGCACCCCCTGCATGCCTTGACCCCAACTGTGACATTTATGCCACACCCCCCTATCCCCTTGATACCATTACATAATTCCCCGCAATCCCCCCACTAGCAACTAGCATCACTAGCAACACTAGCAACACCCCGCGCAACAATCTTCCAAAACTCCAGCAATTCCAGCAACAATCCAACAATCCCCACCCCAAATCCCTAAAATTTTAGCAATGTGAGGGTGTGAAGGCTGTGAAGGCAAAATCACAACATTTCCCCCATCCCTTACATACCTTCCTTCTAGTTAGAAAGAGACCTTCACAACCTTCACAACCTTCACAAATCCAATAAAATCAAGGGCTTAGCCCGTGAAGAGATCCCCCTTTCCCCCTTCACAACCCTCACACAATCCCATTGCAGCAACTTTGCCGCGAAACCGCGCCGGACTTTTGCAACTTCGCCGCGAGGCCGGGCGCCGCTAACCCGTTGAAATCGCTGGCTTTTTTCGACCAGCGCGTTTTTCGCATGGCAGCCCCGCAAAAATCGCACTGGACCTGGGCGACGAGCCGGCCGAAGCTTGGCGGGTCGGGGCCAAAACCTGGCAATAACCCCTTCCCCAACAACAAGGAGACTAGCAATGAAAATCACGGTAAAGATACCCGTTACGGTATCAGCAGAAATCGCTGTTACCGGCGACACCAATCTAGATTTCCTCAAGCAAGACATCCAGCATGTAGTAAAATCCTACATGGTAAATTGGTTACATACATCATCTGCTATTGAGGATATTCCAAATCAAGTACAAGCATTCACAAACTGGGATGTTGGGGAATTTGAAATTACTATTGATTGACTACCCAAGAGGATGGGGATCTACTGGGTCCCCATCATCGTGGGTAATCAAGCCTACGACAAGGAGGACAACATGGACAAACGGATTGTGGACGGATTGGTTGGCGTCGTCTTCTCGCCGGGTTACGGATTGGGGATCTCCCATCCCGATTATCCGCAACTCAACTTCGATCCCAAGCTGGTGGACTTCGTGGTCATTGGTCTCATCGGTGACGCTTTGGCGTACATCGAAGAGACGTACCCCAATGTATACATCGATAATCGCACCCAACTGGAAGTGAAGTTTCTTCCCGTTGGGACAAAGTTCCGTATCGATGATTACGACGGTCATGAATACATCGTGACTGAAAATGATCTCACCCTTACCGCATAAGGAGACCCACAATGATGTCACTTCGCGACAAGATCCGCCTCGAAACCGCAGAGCGTAAGGCTCGTTACGCCGAATACGAAGCCCTTTACAAGAGGGCTTGTGACGAAGGGATGGCTGCTGGCAAAGCCGCAATTCCCATCCCCATGACCGTTGTCGAGCCATCCAACGTCATGGATCCCAACTCCCCTCCCCGTAACGAGTGGTTTGTGCCAGAGGGGCCCTGCGGTTTCGCTGAGGTGGTTATCCATCCCGCAACCAGCAGCTTCGCCCGGTGGTTGGCTAAGAACAACCTGGCCTCCACTCGCTACAACGGTGGAATGTCCATCTGGATTGGTGCCCACAACCAATCCGTTACCCGCAAAGAGGCCCATGCCTACAAGATGGCCGAGATATTCAAGGCTGCTGGCATAAAATGTTTTGTCTCTGCCCGTTTGGATTGATAGGGGGATGGGGATTCTACGGAGTCCCCATCACCGTGTGCAATCCAGCATACGAAACGGAGGTACCCACCATGACTGATGTTAACGCTACAAAGTGGAATCCTCGGTATGTCGCTTATGCGAAGGCCCACAACAGGACGCCTGAAGCGATGCGTGACCACGACCGGGAGGCATGGCCGGGGGGCTGTGCCGCTGGTTTTATCCTTTGGTTCAGCAGGATGCGACAAGAAGCTAAGGTCGAGATACCGAATGCTTTCTTCGACGGTAAGATCTGCGACTACGCCGCGTTCGACAGCTGGCTGAATACAAGAATTGGGATCGTGTCATGAGTAAAATCCGCATCGTCCATAACTGCCTTTTGCAGGGATGGTTTGTTGTCAGGGGAAAACACCAGTTTCCCCTTGGCGGCCCCTTCGATTCCAAAGACGCAGCTTCCGATTGGCTACACTTCCGTCGAGAACGCTGCCCCGATGCTAACATCAGACCGGAACCCGCCAATGCTGAAACTTGTGTTTGAATTCTTCCTAGTCTCCGCCTTTGTCGTCGAGATCTACTTCCTTTGTCTCTTGCTGTAGGAGATTCCCCATGCCTTACCAGCATCATCCCGACATCGGATTGTGGGAAGTTTCCCTAGCTGGCATCGCTGGTTACGGTAAAACCCTTAAGGAAGCCTTCAAAGATTGGGAGGTTTCCGTAGCCTATAACAGCATCCCCCCATACAGCCTCGACTCATACGACGAGTTACGCAAGGCTGCCCTTTCCAACGGACAACCATGAGGATCCCACAATGACTCCCCAAGAAATCTTCGATACCGTCGTCGACCATCTCCTTTCCCAAGGCAAGCCATCCATATCCGGCGTGTGCAGGTACCGTAGCGATGACGGACTAAAGTGCGCTGTGGGAGTGCTAATTCCTGATTCAGAATATGATTTTGAAATGGAGCATTCAGTAATCGATGCCGAACCCAGTAACCACCCTACTCCGATTCAAAAGTGGGCACAGTTGAGGTATCCCAATGACTTGAAACTATTGACTCGTCTCCAGAGACTTCACGACGACGGACCCAGCCACAGCTTCGACAATCCCCACGACGCATGGGAAGAGTACATCCTGACCCAATCCCAAATCATCGCCGAGGAATTCAACCTCACTTGGAAGAGGACGCCATGACCGCGCAGGAAATCTTCGACAAAGTCATCAACCACCTTCTGCAACAGGGTGGCCCAGCTCTCAACTACAACTACGACGACGACCATAAATGTCGGTATCGCTCCAACAACGGACTGAAATGTGCTGTTGGTTGTCTGATTCCCGACGATCAATACGATCCGCTTATGGAAGGGATGGGTGTTATCGTAACTTTTCCGTCAAGCGATCCTCTAAACAATTGGATAGCTAAGTATTACGAACCACACAGACATCTTCTCGGAGCTTTGCAATCCTTGCACGACAACATCGGAATGGACGGCCCTGGTTTCAATTGGCAAACAGAAATCTTGCGAGGTGCTGCCGACATCGCCAATAAATTCGACCTCGCTATGCCGAGGACGCAACCCTGACCCGCAAATTTTGCACTGGTGCGGGGCTTTCGCCCCGTGCCAACCTTTCGCCCCGTTCCCGGAGAAACCCATGCAAAACCGAATCTTTTCCATCGACAACAGCAAGGCATCCAAGAGTATCCCCTTCGGATACCTAAACGCCATCCACTACATGGCACCCCATGATATTGCCGGTGTCGGCAATCTCTGCCCCCATGCCACAGAAGGCTGCAAGTCCCTCTGCCTTGGCCAATACAGTGGCCACGCTGGCATGGTCCGTCACGACGACGACATCAACAGCGTCCGCCAATCCCGCATCGACAAGGCCCAACGATTCATGCAGGATCGTGCCGCCTACCTCGAAGACGTATGTCGCAGCATCGTTTCTGTAGAATCCCAAGCCCGCAACCTCTACCTCATTCCCGTAGTGCGCCTCAATGGTAGCACCGATATCGCATGGGAAGGTATCGCAGTGACCTGGCGCGGTGTCCGCTACTCCAACATCATGGCAGCGTTTCCCCAAATCCAATTCGTGGACTACACCAAGTCCTCGCATCGGATGTATCGGGAGTTGCCCCACAACTACCACCTGACATTCTCCCGCAGCGAAACCAATGAGGCCGAGTGCATGGACTTGCTGGCAGAGGGCTTCAATGTCGCTGCGGTATTCCGCAATGTTCCCCGCAAGTGGAAGGGTTTTCCTGTCATCGACGGTGACATCCACGACTTGCGGCATCTGGATCCCAAGGGAGTCATCGTTGGCCTCTCTCCCAAGGGTGCAAAAGCGAAGGCCGACACTTCTGGTTTCGTAATCTGAAAGGTCCTACAATGTTTGCCATCCAGCGTAACATCCCCCTCCCCTCCCGCCAGGGTCGTCCCCTCAAGTACCCTGTGGATAAGCTGACTGTGGGAGATAGCTTCTTCGTCCCCATGTCGGAGGGTAATCCCTCCACAGTCACCACTTCCGCCACCAAGAAGGCGAAGGCATTGGGCATCCGTCTCAGCATCCGCCGACTGGAAGAGAACGGCGAGGCTGGTGTCCGCATCTGGCGGGTGGAATGATACCCAACATCATCCGCAACGTGAAGCTGCGGGGTCGGAAGCCCGATCTCGCAGTCTCCGTAGTCTTCAACAGGTACGAGATGGAGAACCCCGATCTACCTGTTGAAGACATCATCGGTATCACCGCATCCCATTTCGGTGTTACCCCGCAAGTGATTTTGAAGAGGCTGTGGGGATGATCTACATCGCCAAGACCCCAATGGACAACCCGCATCCCGCCATCCTGGTGGATGCCAACCTCGCAATCCCCCTTCACGAAAAGCCATGGGGAATATGCACACCCATCGTCGGGTGGCGCAAGTGTGGCCTACACAAACCATCTTACGCCATCCTGTCCCAACCCTGGACCATCTTCAAGCTTCGCCGCAAGCTTGGGTCCCTAGAATTGGAGGACCGCATGCGATTGATCAAGGCTGGGGAAGCCATCCCCTCCTTGAGGCAACGTCTCAAATCCTTGGCATGACCTTTCTTCATGTCTTCTTTCTTGCAATCTTTCTTTTACTCTTTGTGAGATAACCAATGCTCATCGATATCCAGAATACCCATGAGGGATCAGGCTTCAACAAGGTCTGTGACTTCAAGATCTCCACCAATGGGATCATGATTAAGGCGTTGACTTCTCGCCTTTACAGTAACCCGGTGGCATCCATCGTCAGGGAGTTGGCATCCAACGCACTGGACGCTTGCCCCCATACCCCCATGCAAATCACCATTCCCAATTACCTGGATCCCCAATTCACTATCAGGGATTTCGGGCCGGGCTTGTCCCGCACCCAGATGGTTGAGGTATTCTGCCATTTCGGTGAGTCTTCCAAGCGTAGTGACAACAGCCAGATCGGTGGCTTTGGGTTGGGTGCCAAGTCCCCCTTCGCCCTGGTCCACTCCTTCACCATCACCTCCTACAACAATGGCACCGAGACTACCTACATCGCATCGATTGCGGGTGATGGTATCCCCACCCTCAATGAGATCTCCAGCAAACCCACCACGGAAACGGGGTTGAAGATCTGCGTTCCCTCTTCCGATGGTTACAAGTTTCGGGAAGCATTGACGCAGATCCGCTTCTTCAAACCTCGCCCCATCGTTGACGGTGAGGAGATCCCGGACCCCGAGATTATCTACGATGACTACCTCACGATGATCCTTAGCTACAAGGATAACAGCAAACCGGGAGTATTGGTGGGTCCAGTCCTATACCCTCTCGACAACTACAAACTGGGTATCAGCGCACAGCATCCTATCATCTTGAAGTATGGTATCGGTGAGATCGAAGTCACCGCTTCCCGTGAAGAGATCGTATACAACCGACACACCATCGATGCATTGAAGGTAGCCTACGAAAACGCCATCAAGGTATACCAAAATCAAGTCGCGTTAATTCTGGGTCGGATGACTGATCCCGTCGAGATCGTCAAGTTTCTCAATGACAACCCATTCGTCGTCAACTACCAACGTGGTAACATTAACTATACCCACGTCGGTATCAATCTTAAGTCTTCTCATTGCATATCTCACAGTACCATGAAGAAGAAGAGTGGGTGGTCTATGGTACCCTTACCGCTATACTCTGACAGGCTATGGGATAGTTCCGCTTTGGTGGTAGTGGCTGATCAGGATTTGAAGGGTGCCTCAAAGCGCATCCAACAATACCTGATTGCTAACCCCATAGTGCCCGCCTCGATCCGGGCTAAGCCTCATGTCATCATCGTACCCGACGATTCAGAAGTTACGGAAGCCAACATCCCTTACGTCAAGCTTTCCGACCTACCCATCGTCACAATCAAACGGGCAATCAAGTACCGTACCTTGAGTAAGCGCAACAAGTTTGTGCCCGCCACCGAAACAGCAAACCACTACATCAAGTTGGATTCCGACATGAAGTGGTGCCACCTTGACATCGACCACAAGATGTTGTGCCATCTCCAAGAATTCTATGCCTTCCCCATCTACGTGTTGCCCCACGATTTCAAGGGCAAGCTGAAGAATCTCCTTGACTTGACGCCGATCCACATGGCAGCCTTCGCCGCATGGGATGCCGAGAAGGGGGAGGATGCCGCAGCATGCGGTGCAGACTGGTCCTCTTATGCGGTGGCAAGGTATCGTAACCTCATCGAGATCCTCTCCACCAAGGGGCTTCTTCCCCCCGTCCCCAAGCCGGTCTTTGTGCCTCAGATATTTCAGCCTCTCTTCACCAGACCCGGCACCCAATGGCAAACCAGACTGCAACAGGTATTCCACAACTTCCCAATGCTCAAGCTTATCGAGCATTCCCACAGTAACGCAGTTTCTCCCTGCTACCCCGAACTCATCAACCTCATCCTGAAAGGAACCTGATATGTATCCCTACCTCATCACCAACGACACCGTCACCATCCTCAAGGATTCCCAACCCATCACCATCGATGGATCCCACCCCAATTTCGAGGAGGTCAAGACCCACCTCCGCAACGGGGATTGGGATGCCGCCGTTGATATGATGTCCCCCGCTACTGCGGTGTCTTCATGGGCTTCCGGCTTGGTGATCTCTGGCAACACCATCACCTATAAGGGTGAGGTGCTGGACAACGCCATCGTTCCCCACATCCTGGAGTTGCGTAGCCAGGGGTTCGACGTTACCCCCTTCATGAATTTCCTTGGCCGTCTCCTTGCCAACCCCTCCATGCGTAGCCGCAACCAGATGTGGCGCTTCATCTCCACCAACAAGATCACCATCACCCCCGATGGCAATCTCCTCTTCTACAAGAGGGTGAAGGACAACTACTGGGATTGCCACACCGGATGCAGTAACCACTACACCATCGGCTCTGTCCACACCATGGACCGCAGCCTTGTCGATGATGACCCCGAGTCTACGTGCAGCCATGGTCTCCACGTTTGCAGCTATGAATACCTCAAGGAATTTGGTGGGCAACGCACCCTCATCTGTGAGGTGGATCCTGCCGATGTTGTCTCCGTCCCCATCGATTACAAGAATACCAAGGTGCGGGTCTGTA
>Ga0070749_10002922_pt1 | contig 11453 bp, 14 predicted proteins | sample VirMetDEL_Nov_18_FD_75180 | JGI IMG/M metagenome (GOLD analysis project Ga0070749, IMG submission 75180) | Aqueous microbial communities from the Delaware River and Bay under freshwater to marine salinity gradient to study organic matter... | ecosystem: Environmental > Aquatic > Marine >...
TCGGCGGTCACGCTCGACGGGTCATGATTAACAAGCTCGGGTCATTTCGGGCTTCTACGTTCAGAGCCAAGACATTTGGCGCAGGTGTTACTGACAAATTAGAGGGCGGTTACACCCCATACGGACTTGGCACACCATGGGATGTTGATCTTGGCGGTGAGACAGGTGCTGAACACCTTGCCGACATCACTCAGCAGCTTGAGGCTGAATTTGGCCTCACCCCTCAAGATATCGAGGAGGTTGTCGAACAGGCAGTTTCAGAGGGAATATCGCTCTCTGATGACCGGGTTAGGCGCTTGGCCCAGGCTGTACACGCAAGGCCGAAAGAGTTTGAACAGATTGTTATTAACCAGCAGGGCGACGATGATGCCCTTGCGCTAATACTGATACTGGCGGCATTATGAGCGATGAAAACAGCGTAATACGGGCGTTTATACAGCAGGCCATGGGCGGTGCAGTAGACCCTGCCGACCGCGTAAGAGCCCAGAAAATACTCGACGCAAACAAGGGCATGAACTTTGTTGAGCGCGTTATAAACCCGAACATATACCCTGTGCTTAACAATGAGGATGGCTCTGTTTCGACGCACTCAATGGCTTCAGGTGAAGGTGACGGAAGATATTACGCCTATCCAACCGTTGTACAGGAGGGTGACAGGCTGAAGCGATTGGAAGATGCTGACGCATGGCGACATGCAAGCAGGACAGGCGAAAGGATAGAATTTAGCACTCCGGAGGAAGCCGACTGGTTTGCGCGCAACTATAAATCTGTATGGGGGCGATAGGGTGGCGAGTCACAAAGACAAACTAAAGACCGGCGCTGCAACCCCTGAATACATGAAGGGTTATGAGCGTATCTACGGAAAACCGAAGCCAAAGAGGGGTGGGCGCACCAAGTTTATGCAGGTAGACGGTAAGCTGGTTGAGATCGACCTTGAGGCCCCGCTTCCGCCCCCTGTTGCGCCAATGGTGTTCAGTGACATAACGCCTCACCGAAGCACGGTAACGGGCGAGATGGTAACTACGCGCTCACGTCATCGTCAGATTCTGCGAGAGAACGGGCTGGTCGAGGTGGGTAATGAAAACCTTGCGAAACATACGCCTAAGCGCGATACTGCATCCAAGGGCATCAAAGAAGATTTGCAAAGAACACTGGCCCAGTTAAAGGGCTAAATCTCGCCGTGAGGCGATATATTCCACGGGGCTCCGGCCCCTTATTGATGGAGCTTTATTATGACTGATCAAAGCACTGCTATTGAGCAGCCAGCTTCAGACAGTATCGATGCCGATCTGGCTGCAGCGTTTGCGGAAATGGACGCAGAGGAGGCAAGTGATGAAGCTGTTGCTGCCGAGACTGATGCCGGGGCTGCTGAAGCCGATATTGATCAAGAAGAAATCACTGCAGAGGCCGACGAAGGCGAAGCGGATACGGAAGTCACTGAGGATGTGAGGCTAACCGCCCCCGATCACTGGTCGACTGAGAATAAAGAGCTATTTGCCAAGCAGACCCCGGAAGGCCAGCGATTCCTGCTAGACCGTCACAAGGAAATGGAGGCGGATTATACCCGCAAGACACAGGAGATCGCCGAGGTTAAAAATGAACTTGGGCCGTACTGGGAGAAATTTGCTGCGCAGCGTGGATATCTTCAGCGCCAAGGCATTACTACATCACAGTATTTAGAGAATCTGACCAACGCAGATCTGATGTTAAGTCGTGACCCAGTTAGCGGAATCAGGCAGATAGCACAAGCATACGGGGTTGATCTGTCAGACCCCGCCCTGATAGGCGACGGCGCAAGTGTCGACCCACAATACCAGTCACTCCAGCGGGAGCTCGCAGAACTAAAGAATACGATTGCCCAGCGCGATCAAGAAGCATACCAATCAGGAATAAACACGCTTCAGGAACAAATTGTATCGTTTGCCGACCAAACGACGGAAGCCGGTGAAAAGGCTCATCCGTACTTTGATGAGGTCATGAACGATATGGTTGTACAGGCACAGGTCGAACGCGCACAGGGCCGCGTGCCGGAATTATCAAAGCTGTATGAACAAGCTGTATGGGCTAACCCGACCACTCGCTCCAAGCAACTAGCCGCCGACCGTGCGGCCCAAGCTGCAGAAGCGGAAAAACGGGCCAGAGCGAAAGCAGCAAAGGCAAAAGAAGCAAGCTCCTCACCATCGGGAAGCCCTGATGTCTCTGGAGTCAATGCCTCACTGAGCCTGGAAGAAGAATTGGCCGCGAATTGGAACGGCTAATAAATTAACTTAGCAGAGGAGCCTAATCATGGCATCACCAAACCTTAGCGAATTGGTGACAACTACCCTGCGAAATCGCTCAGGCAAGCTCGCAGACAACGTCACCAACAACAATGCCCTATTGTATAAACTCGGGCAACAGGGACGCATCAAGCCGATTAGCGGTGGTCGCGTCATTACTCAAGAGCTCAGCTACGCTGAAAACAGCACCTACAAGCGTTATTCCGGTTATGAAACGCTGGATATTTCGCCTAGTGATGTATTCACAGCCGCTGAGTACAACATCAAGCAAGCAGCCGTTGCTGTTTCTATCTCTGGCCTGGAAGAGCTCCAGAACGCAGGCAAGGAACAGATGATCGAGCTGCTGTCATCGCGCATCGAAAACGCTGAAGACACCATGAAGAACAATATCAGCAATGATATCTACTCTGATGGTACGGCGGACGGCGGCAAGCAGATTGGCGGTCTGCAGTCACTTGTGGCTGACGATCCGACATCTGGCACAGTGGGTGGCATTAACCGTGCAACCTATAGCTTCTGGCAGAACTACGCCTATGACGCTACAACGGACGGCGGTGCTGCAGCGACCTCATCTAATATTCAGGGCTATATGAATCAGGTTTACCTGAACACATGCCGTGGTACGGATAAGGTCGATCTGATTGTTGCAGATAACAACTACTTTAAGTTGTATCTGGAATCAATGCAGACCATCCAGCGTGTCACTAATGAAAAGATGACATCGGCTGGCTTCATGAACCTGAAGTACATGAACGCTGATGTTGTGTTCGATGGTGGTTACGGCGGCGATTGCCCAACCAACCATATGTATTTCCTGAACACGAAACATCTGTTCTTCCGCCCTCATCGTGACCGCAACATGGTTCCTCTGAATCCTGATCGTCACGCAACCAACCAAGACGCAATGGTTAAACTCATTGGATTCGCCGGTAACATGACGATGAACAATGCGTTCCTCCAGGGCGTACTTAAAGACTAAGGAGGTCTAAAATGGCTACACACGTAATTAGCGGAGCTATTGGCGTAGACCTGACAAAAGTCACTACGTCAGCCGAGTTCCTTCCGGGCACGAAAGTTGACCTTTCAGATGGCGGCTCTGCCGTTTATTGTCAGGCGGCTTCCGAAATCTCCCAGTATGCAGCGGTGTCAATGTTCCAGGACAACACCGTTCAGATGCTGACCACAACGACTGCAGGCACAACCAAGCGCGTCGGCTTCTCTGATGCCGTCTCGGTTGCTTCAGGCTCTTATGCCTGGATTCGTACATCTGGTCGTCCAGTGGTTAATCTGGCTGCAAACTGTGCCGACCAAGTCATTCTGTTCACCACGGCAACATCCGGTGTTCTTGATGACGCAACCGTATCGGCCTGCCTTGTTGCAGGGGTAACTTCAACCGTGACAATCAGTAATGCCACAGCTATTACCTGCATTGTCCCTGATGGTGCTTATGTTCATCCATTTGTGAACCCGGCATAATGCACGCCCTAGATATTAACGTCTCCCAGTTTGGGACTAGCAAAGAAAACGCTGATCACATTCAGAGCGCTTTATCTAGGGGGCTTCAGGAGCTGACGCCCGCGCCGTTTGCTCACGATGGCACATTTGTCATCGTGGGCAGCGGGTGCTCAGTTATAAATTACGCGAACCAAATCAGGGAAGACCAGCGGCAAGGAAAGACCATCTGCGCCATTAAGGGGGCGCATGACTGGCTGATTGACAATGGCATCATCCCTGATTGCTTTGTATCAGTGGAGCCGAGAAGCCGCGTTGAAAACCTTGTCAACAAAAACGAACAAACTGTATATCTTTTAGCCTCGCGGGTTAGCCCGGAGGTGTTCGATCATCTTTCGGACTGTAAGGTTATGCTCTGGCATTCATGGTCTGACGAGAAGGAGTGCGAGGCATTTAAGGGTCACATGGCTATCGGTGGCGGCACCACATCTGGACTCAGGGCGGTCAATGTCGCCTATGTGCTCGGCTATCGGAAGATGAAGTTCTATGGCATGGATTCATGCCTGGACGAAACGCAGACAAAGAAGCGCTTTACAGGCGAGGGGCCGGGCGCGGTGATTGATGTGATTTGTGGAGATCGCACATTTTATTGTACGTTTGCCCTTGCGCAACAGGCGCAGGACTTTCAGAAGTTGTATAATATCATGGATATTACGATAGAAAGCGTTGGCGATGGGTTAATTAGCGCTATTATTGATGAGCGGAAAAAGAAAGGACTAAAAACTTGATAAACACCGTCTATATCGGTTTCGATAAAGTTGAGGAGGTCGCATACCACACGCTTGTCTCATCAATTATGCGGCATGCAAGCAGGCCGGTTAGGGTCGCAGCATTAGATCGCAGCAAAATGAGGTTCTGTCATAATCGAAAGATAGACCCAAAGCAAAGCAATGGATTTACTTATATCCGGTTCCTGGTGCCATACCTTGAGAACTATCAAGGCTGGTCGCTGTTCATGGACTCAGACATGATGCTTCGGGACGATATAAATAAATTATTTGACCTTGCTGATGAACAATACGACGTGATGTGCGTACAGCATCCTGATTATGTTTCGACGCTTGAAAGCAAATACCTCGGGACGAAGCAGTATAACTATCCGAGAAAAAACTGGTCATCGGTGATGCTGTTCAACAATGCAAAATGCAAGACCCTAACCCCAGATTATGTCGATTCAGCCTCGCCGGCAGACCTGCATCGCATGAAATGGGCTGATAATATCGGCGCGCTACACAAGGACTGGAACCATCTAGTCGGCGAGCAGCCAGAGAATCCGAATGCGAGGATCGTGCATTTTACTCTTGGCACGCCTTGTTGGCCCCGGTTTAAGGGATGCGAGTATGCTGATGAATGGGAGCAGAACAGGCGGCAGATAGAATGGTATTTGCCGGAAGACGTGGAGGAAAGCGCGTGAATGTTGCTTTTGTCCACCCGAGCGATGCCTCAATGGCTTCATTTCGTTATCGGGCTTTAATGCCGCTCGAATACCTGAACAAAAACACCGACATCAGGGCGACGATTAACGAAGGTCTGGCAGACGCGGTTGTATTCTCGAAGCCTATGGCGGCGAATATTGATTTCGCGAAACAATGCCGGAAAGACGGAACAAGGGTCATTGTGGATATCTGCGATGACCATCTTAATCATAAAGCGATGGGTCCAGTTTACCGGGAAATGATTGGCTTGAGCGATCAAGTTGTATGTCCCACAGTAACGATGCGGGACAGAATCAAAGCCGAGACAGGCAGAGAAAGCGAGGTTATTATCGATGCGTATGAGCAGGAGCGGTGTGATCCGCACGCTAATGGAGACAATCTCCTATGGATTGGGCACCAGACAAACCTTAAGGAAATCATCCCGTTTATAGGAAAGCTCGACAATCTGTCTGTTTGCACAGGCCCGAACAACGCATTGACCGGCTATATACCCTGGAGTATTGAAAACCAGAGGGCAGAGCTTGCTCGCGCTAATATTGTACTGCTGCCAAACAGCGCGGAGTATAAAAGCCCGAATCGCCTGATCAATTCGATTATGGCGGGATGTTTTGTTGTCGCCCACCCATCAGCCGAGCGAAAAGAGTTCAGGCAGCATACATGGATTGGAAACGTCATGGCAGGTCTGCAGTGGGCAAATGCCTTTAAGGATGAGCTGGATGACCGTGTCAGGGATGCGCAGGACTACATCGAGGAACGTTACTCTCCCGCCCTTATGGGCCAGCGCTGGGCCGAGGTTATCAAGGCATGAGGCTGCACCTTGGCGCTGGGAATAAATACTGGCCGGGGTGGGTGAATGTCGACCTTTTCGGAGACCAGGATGTAACAAGCAACATACTTGATCTACCGTTTGACGACGACAGTGTTGACGAAATACAGGCTATTCATGTATTCGAGCACATCGACCGCATGAAGGTCGTGGATGCACTAAAGGAATGGCGACGAGTCTTGAAAAATGGCGGGAAACTGGTCTTAGAGATGCCAAGTCTTGATAAAGTAATAGGCTTTTTTAAGCAGGATTGTAATGATTTTCGCATGACGCTGCTTGCGCTATACGGCGACCCACGCGAGGAAAATGAGTACATGCTGCATAAATGGTGCTGGTCGGCGGATGAGCTGACGAAGCAACTAAATGCGAGCGGTTTTAGTGTTAAAATAACACAGCCGCTCTTTCACATACCCAAGCGCGATTTGAGATGCGTTGCAACCAAGGAGCATTCACATGAGTGAACCAGCCAACAACGGTATTTTTCCAAAGTTCTACATCAAGGCCATGAAGAACGAAGCCAAGTCTACAGCCGCCGGTCATCCGGTATTTGACGAGATTGAGATGGTCGAGATTCGTATTGCCGGCGACCCGAAAAATGTCGTCACCCGCAAAGTTCGCGAAAATGATATTGAGCGCTGGCACAAGCAGTACGCGCAGTTCAAACGCAAGGAAGAACAGGTGTCCAGTGGCTACCCGGTCACAGAATGGCCTGCGCTTTCTCGTGGTGAGGCCGCTACACTCAAAGCCCTGAATATTCATACCGTGGAGGCATTGGCCGAACTGCCTGACTCTGGTCTTCAAAATATCGGCATGGGCGCACGGGAGCTGCAGAAGAAGGCGGTCGCCTTCCTTGAGGCAGCAAAAGACTCAGGCGCGGTAGAGCGTCAGCGCCAGGAGATTGAAAAGCAAAATGAAACCATTGCGCAGCAGGCAAAGATGCTGGAAGATCTCAAGGCAGAGATTGAGGCCCTGAAGGCACAAAAAACCACGCGCAAAAAGAAGGAAAGTAAAGAGGCTGCATAATGTCACTATTGACCATTTGTCAGAATGTTGCGGAAGCCGTCCCCACAGCAAAACCGGCGACCATTATCGGAAACCCGGAGCAGACGGCGGTAGTGCTGCTGTCAGCGGCACGCAAAGCGGGCCAGTCGATCTCGCGAGCCCGTAACAGTAACGGCGGATGGTTGATTCTGCAAAAAGAGCACACTTTTAGCACGGTAGCCAGTACGGTTGATTACTCGCTACCCTCTGACTTCCAGAGGCTGCTCCAGGATACCTTGTGGGACAGGACGAACTACTGGGAGTTGCGCGGGCCGATGAGCCCAGGCGATTGGCAGATGTACAAATCATCTGTGCTCGGCAATTCCGTTTCCCCTCGCAAGCGGTATCGCATACGAGCGTCGTCCGGGTCAAAGGTCTTCAGTATTGATCCAACACCGAGCAGCGCTGATTCAATGGTGTTCGAGTATGTTTCAGACCAATGGTGTCAATCATCCGGCGGAACAGGCCAAAGCACATGGGCTGCAGATACTGACACCGGCCTGATTGATGAATACTTGATCGAGCTCGACACCTTATGGCGCGTCTTAAAGCGACTGGGCATGTCGTACATTGAGGAAAAAGATGAGGCAGAGCGAGAGATTGCAAAGGCGTTGGCGGCAGACGGCGGGTCTAGTCGCATTAGCCTGAACGGGACTACAGGGGTTCATCTCCTCGATACATCAAACGTCCCTGACTCGGGTTATGGCGTATGATGAACAAGGCTATTGTTCGCGCAGACCGCGCTCGCAATAAAGCCCAGGCGTACTCTGTCACAGCCCCTGTGGGCGGGTGGAATACACGAGATGCGCGGGACGACATGCCGGAAGAGGATGCCGTGCTGCTTGATAACTGGTGGCCGACCATCGGCAAGTGCGAGGTCAGAAAGGGCCAGGTAGAGCACGCGACCGGAATCGGCTCGGGTGACGTTGAGAGCATGTTTGAATATCGGGCGGCGAGCAGTCACAAGCTTATAGCCTGCGGTGGCGGCGGGATTTACGACGCTACGATCTCAGGAGCCGCGTCTGCGCTTGCCACTGGGTTTACTGAAGATCAGTGGCAGGGCGTGAACTTTGCAGGCTACCTCCACATGGTAAACGGGGCGGATACCGGGCGAACATACGACGGTACGACGCTTGCCGCAATGACATGGACGGGCTCAGGATTTACCCTGGCCGATATGGATGGAATCCAGGCCCATAAACACCGGCTTTATATGTGGGATACCGATACACAGGACTTTTGGTACGGCGGCGTTGACGGCATCACTGGGACGATGACCAAGTTCCCATTGAGCAGAGTTACGCAACTTGGCGGCAATCTAATTGCTATGGTGTCATGGACGCTTGATAATGGCGCAGGCATTGACGATCTCGCAGCGTTTGTTATGTCCTCTGGGCAGGTTGTGGTCTACTCCGGATCTGATCCGGGTGACGCATCGGATTGGTCTCTGGTTGGCGTATTTAATATCGGCGAGCCAATGCACAAACGCGGCTTCCTACAGGCTGCGGGCGATGCTGTAATCACGACAACAAATGATTATGTCTCAATGGCAGAAGTCTTGAGGGATGGGCAAATCGGCACAGCATCGAAGCTGACGGGCGCAGTGATGGACGCCTCGACAAACCGAGCCCTGAATGGCTGGCAGTCGGTGCTCTGGAAAAAAGGGCACATGATGCTTTTCAATGTCCCGAGCTCAGATGGCACGTATGACCAGCATGCCATCAATACCGTTACTGGTGCCGCAACGAGGTTTAAGGGCATCCCAGCAAGGTGCTGGGCGGTCTTTGATACCGATCTATACTTCGGCGCGGGCAACGGCAAAATATATCAGTATTCCGGTGCTGATGACGATGGCGCCAACATTGATGCAGACGGGCAGCAAGCATGGAATGACTTTGGCAGCGCGCAAACCAAACGCCTATGCGCTCACCGGCCTATTTTGGAGACGCAAGGCAATATTTCATATGAAATCGGCACCGGGTTCGATTTCCGCCGCGCCCTTACCCCAGCCGCCACCCCGACAGTGGGCGTAGGCGCGACATGGGATGTTGCCGAATGGGATGTAGACGCATGGTCGGCTGAAAACCAGGTTGATGTGAACTGGAGAATTGCGGCAGGGTTTGGTCAGAACCTTTCGACCCGTCTTCGCGTGTCGGCACAACAGGAAGTATCATGGCTGAGAACAGACTACCGGCTCGAGAGAGGGTCGAACCTGTAACCCTGATTTATGGGCGCGACCGTGAAATTGCGCACTGGGTCGGGCGGGAACTGCATGAATTTTTTACTGATTGCACTGCGATTGGCTTTGCAAAAGATGGTAAAATTATTGGCGGAGTGGTGTATCATAACTACAGGCCGCCCAGTATCGAGATGAGTATTGCCACCATCGACCCAAGATGGTGCACCAGAAAGGTTTTAGAGCAGTGCTTTACGTACCCATTTATCCAGCTTGGGGTAAAACGTATCACGACACTGGTCGACGCTACGAACCAGCCCGTCAGGGCATTCAATGAGCGTATAGGCTTCGTACATGAAGCAACATTGAGAGACGCACTTCACGACGGTGATGCAGCCCTTTTCAGGATGCTCCCCGAAGAGTGCAAATGGATTGTAGCGAGGAAGAAACATGGGCAAAGGTTCATCGAAAGCGCCGAAAGCGCCTGATCCAGCAGAAACAGCGCAGGCGCAGGCCGCCGCCAACAAAGAAGCCATTCTTGAATCGGCCAAAGTCAATCAGATTGGCGAGATCACGCCATATGGAACGCTAAGGTACGAGGGCGAAATCGGAGACCCAGGCCGCACACGTATCACCGAGCTTGCAGACTCCCAGCAGCGCCAGCTAGATCAATACAACCTATTGGCAGAACAGCTCGGCGATTTTGCGTTAGGGCGTGCCGGACACATCCCGCAAGCTCCATTTAGTCTTGAGGGCATTACTCCACTTTATTCTAGCTATTTACCTAATCAGGGACGGGGTGGGGAGCTATCAGGGGAAGGTGGCCGCCGCGGGCCATTTGGTTTTCTATCGCCAGTCGTAGACCAGATAATAGATTCGTCAAACCCGGTCAACCGAGTAGAGCAGGCCACGTATGATCGCGCCATAAACTTGCTTAAACCCCAATTTGATAGACAGGAGCGAAGGCTAGAGACAGGCTTGGCTAATCGGGGTATTCCGATTGGGTCAGAGGCTTATAGCGATGTTCGAGACCAATTCGACACTTCACGCGACGAGGCGCTTATTGCTGCCGCTAATGATGCTGTCAGGGCAGGGCGCACAGAGGATTCAAGGTTATTCGGAATCAGTCAAGCAGCCCGCCAACAGGGAATTAATGAGCTGCTTTTGCAGCGCACTCAGCCCATCAACGAGCTGGCCGCCATCCTACAAGGCTCTCCGGCCACAGGACAGCCGCAGTTCGGTCAGCAGGCACAATACCAGGTAGCCCCAGCCGACGTCGTTGGCCCGACCAATCTCGCCTATCAAGGGCAGCTTAACGCCTTTAATCAGTCCCAAGCTAACCGCAACGCAGGGCTAGGCGGGCTATTTGGCCTCGGCGGCGCAATTCTTGGCGCGCCGACTAGCAGTATATTCGGCAGCATTTTTGGACTGTGAGGTGAGTTAATATGCAGCCAACATTTATCCAGCAAGATCCATCATATGACCGCCGTCGCAGGCTTGCGCAGGCGCTTATCCAGAAAGGCTCATCCACAGCCCCTATCGAACACCCTTTGCAGGGCATTGCGCAATTAGCACAGGCTTTATCGGGTCGCAGCCAGTTAGAGGCTATAGATAAAGAAGCGGCAGATCGTGCCGAAGCATATAGCAAGACGATTTCTGATGCGATGGGCGCTTACAAAGAAGGCATCCCTGCCACTACCGCACCATTTGTGCCGGACAGGTTCGAAGAAAGCGATGTATTGCCTCAAGGGCTTCGGACTGAAGTGCCCGCGCAGCCGGGTGGTATTGATGCGATGGCCGCTGTTCTGGCGGGAAGCCCGGATACGGCGAGTCTTGGCCTTGATCTGCAGCTTAAGAATATGCAGGCAAAGCGCGCTGCAGAGCTTGCAGAGCAGAAGTACAGGCGAGGCCGCGATGATAAGCGCTCAGATATAGAATTTGCGAGCGAATTGGCGGGCAAGCGAGATATAGCAAAGATAAGGGCTAAGACCGAAACGCCTGGCGCTGATATTGTACAGTCTTCCGAAATTCTCCCTGATGGTACGGTTCAGCAGGTATTTAAGTCCGGCAAGGTTGTGATCGTCACGCCCGAGCAGCATAACGTCGATAAGATTAAAGAGGCGCGCCGCTATGGAGCCGAGGTGCAAGGGCTGAGGTCTGGCGAACGAGCTGCGGCATCCGAA
>Ga0070749_10002926_pt1 | contig 11447 bp, 23 predicted proteins | sample VirMetDEL_Nov_18_FD_75180 | JGI IMG/M metagenome (GOLD analysis project Ga0070749, IMG submission 75180) | Aqueous microbial communities from the Delaware River and Bay under freshwater to marine salinity gradient to study organic matter... | ecosystem: Environmental > Aquatic > Marine >...
CATGGTAGCTTAGTCTATCGCAAAGGAAAATTTCATGGACTACCCAGAAATGTATTCAAAAGCTACCGAGAGATATTGCAAGCGCCTAAAGGATGGAAATGGGTTTACGATCTCGTACTTAAGAGTAACGGACGAGATATCTACTTTCATCACGGACAAAGAAGAGATAGTCTTAGTAACTCTAAATCCCATTCTATGTGCTACGTCCAAGGACACCACCATACAAACTTTGAAATACGCTATTGGGCAAACAAGCGAGATATATATTGGGGAGCCACATCAGGATGCTTGATAGATCATAAGCAACTTGCTTTCACTTACGCAAAGACATATGCACTTAAACCTTTGTTAGGGTGTACCATTATAGACAGTGGCATACCTTACTTAATACCTATGATTTTAAATAAGGACGGAAGATGGGTAGGAAACATAAATTTAAAGTAGATGATAAGCTATATATTAAATTCTTAGATCACTCCATTGGTGGCTCTTATTGCACCTGTGAAGTTATTGGCTGGTTATTGGGTGAAGATGAGAATGCTTATAATTTAACTTTTTGGAAAGTAGTCACAGAAGATAAAAAAACCTTTGAAGCAAATTTAGAACCATTCAATATTTTAAAGTGTGCAATAAAGGAAGTAAGAAAACTATGAAACTTAAAACCTATATGATTGCTTTATTTTTTATCCCTACAGAACCTATAACTTATGAGATCCCAACTTCAAACGATATAGTTAATGTCTATGACTTTTATAATGACTTAGATGAACCAGAGTGTGAGTGTTACTGTAAATAAAGAGAGCGACCAAACTGGGGATACTAGAACAATTTGGCCGCTCAAGCTTTGTAAAGAAAGAAGGTGAATTTAAGTTTAAGATACCTTTGAGAAAATGTCTATAGATACAAAGTAAAAACCCCAAACTAGAACAGAAAGTAAAAGCAAAATTAAAATCAACAACTTATAAGGTGGCTCTTTAAATTTAACTTCTTGCTCAATAACTTCAACACCTCCTATCATTTTTTCATGAGGCATTAAAGGTATGTGTATTTGCCTATCTGTATTTCTTCTCCAGTTAAGCTCCTTCATATGTGCTCTTGTAAAGCATGAAAGTCGAGAAGCAGTCCATTTTTTATTATGTGCTGTCTTAAACCCACTACGGTTTAAAAGTATTGCAGTGGCTTTTAAAGTTTCTCCACAACTCCAATATTTTTCAATGGCAATTTTAAGTTTCTCTTGTTTCTTTTTCTTCATTGTTACTCCTTTGTAATATTTCTTTAACTTTTGAACTTTCTATATTTTCCAATTCTAACTCACAGAACCAGTCACATTCAGGAACTGCAACAGGTTCGTGACGACCTTCATTATCTTCAAGCTCATCTAAGAACTTATCTTTTAAGCAGCGTCTGTTTATCTTTCTTTCTATAATGGCCATACGGTTAAACACTTCAGGAAAAGTTTCTTTTATATGAGACCAATATCCTTTCCCGCCTTTAACACAGCCAACGCAGTTGTTGTTATTAAAACCTAAAGAATACATTTCAGGTAATTTTATCCCTGCTCTCTCAACCATAGACATGCAGTTGCCTTTCGTTAATTTTTTATCTATTAATGGGAATAGTGGGTTAGTGTAAGGGTACTGCTCCTGGAATCTTATAGATCGATTTATTTGCTTTCTTGCAAACTCAAAGCCAAAGACTTGATGTTTAAAATTAACTATCTCTTCAAACTTTTGTCTTACTTTTTTTTTAAGGGTTCGAGAGCACTCTGCTCCAGTTGTAAAATTAATTACCTTTTTCTTTTCACATAAGTCCATGTGATCTTTAAATCTTTTATCTTGAAGGACAAGGATATTAGCACCAAACCATTCTTCACATTCTTTAAGAAATCTTTGCATATCAGAATGATGCCCACCTGTTTCTAAATAAACAGGCAGGACATTCTCATATTCACTTAACGCAATCTTTGTAGCAACAGCAGAAGTTACTCCGCCACTAAACCAAGAAATAATCATTTCAACTCTGCTGTTTTCCAACTAGAAAGTCTCATCACTTCCCCTTTAGTTGTTTTTCAAGTCGTTTAATCTGTTCCCTTATTTGATCTTTTTTAACTTCATCAGGGTGCCTATCTTTAAACTCAGGCTGAGAGTACAAGAGGTTAACTATATAAGTTGAAACATTTCCATGCTCATTCTTAATTTTTTCATAAACTTCTTCTTCAATTCTGCAGCCAACAACTTTGTTTTTAGCAGTCTTAAACTTGCTTATACCTGCCATTCTTTACTCCTTTACTGTTATTGTGAATCTTGAAGACGCTTTGTTTCTGTATTTTTCCAGATCGACACCTTCAAGCTCTGGTATTGCCTTATAATTAACTGTTCCCTTTGAATAAGATTTCGTCAACCTAACATTTTCATAGAGCATTTTATCATGAGGCATTAACTCGCTGATTTTCTGTTTGGATAAATCCAGCTTCGCCTTTGCTGTGTCATACTCTTTTTTAAACATTCTATAATTTTCTATTTCTTGAGCTAAAGGTATTTGAGTAACTTTTGCAAAATCTTTGTCTGATAAAGACGGTGGAGTTCCTTCAATCATACACTTATAAAACTTGTTACATTCAGCAACCATCTTTCTTATGTATGGAATATCAATCGGAACTTCAACAACAACTATCCCTGAGAACATGGAGTTTGTTGAAGTCTCCCTTTTTATTTTATCATCTGTTATTGCTACAAAATCGCACGAAGGCAAACCAGTTGCTAACATCTGATATTGAACCTGAGGGTAGTAATGATCTGGAATATCAGCGCCATTTTTTAAATCAAGAAAAACATTGCGTCCTACATACTTAATTTCAACTTGCCTCTTCCTCTCAATGTTGAGCCCATCAAGAGATACTCTACAATAAGGTAAATCTTTCTTTTGAATGACTTTAGGTGGGATATCAAAACCAACTCTAAGTTCATACATTCGTCTAGCTCTATCCTCTAACCTATGACCTTTTTGAAAGATAAATTCTTTATTCTTATCAAATTTTTCTTCCACTAAACCTAGTTTTCTTTCCCAGGTTTTGTAAGCAGTTGTCCACGGACTTACTCCCATGATAGCTCCAACCTCTGAAGATCCAATAAATCTTTTCCGAGCTTCAAGCCATTCTGGAGTGTTCTGTTCTAAGTCAACTTGTTGCATTTCTTTCTCCTTTGTAGTTAACTTTATAACGCATCGTTTGTAATACGTTTCATCAAAAAAACATTATACAATTTTATTTACATAATGTAAAAAATAATATAATATGTCGTTGTGTCATTTCGACACATGGTACACCTAGTGAACCATAGGAAACAAAGGAGAATTGATGAAGTTTTTAAGCAAGACAAATTCAGGCATCCTCCCAAAGAACAAGTTAGTTTGTTTGTATGGCCCAGAAGGAGTAGGGAAATCTTATTTTGCTTCAACAACAAATAAGCCACTCGTTCTAGGTACCGAGGGAGGAACTGAAAACTACAACATCACAAGATTGCCTAAGCCCACTTCGTGGGATGAGGTTATTGAGATGGTTGAAGAAGTTGCTAGGGAAGATCATGAGTATAAGACATTCGTTATAGATACTCTTGATTGGCTCGAGCCACTACTTTTCGATAAATTTACTAAAGGCTCAAAAGCAATTGAAGATTGCTTTGGTGGCTACGGTAAATGGGTAAGCGGTGTATCTGACGAGTGGAGAAAGTTAATGAGTTCACTTAATAAGGTAAGATCAAAGATGGACGTTGTTTTATTAGCTCATTCACAAGTTAAGACATTCAATGACCCTGTAAACAATGCACCTTATGATAGGTATGAGTTAAAACTTCATTCAACAAAGCATTCAAACTTATGGAAAGAATATGTTGATTGCTTATTGTTTGCTAACTACGACGTAATGGTTAAGAAAGATAATACAGCAAAGGCAAAGGCATACGGCACAGGAGAAAGAAAAATGTTCTCCCAGCATAGACCAGCATTTGATGCAAAAAATAGAGATGGGCTTCCGTTTGAGATGGATTTATCCTATTCAGTTCTTTGTGAGCAAATAGAATTAAATAAACCAGAAGACCCTCAAATGCTAAAAGATTGGATTAGTCAGAGGTTGAGTTCAATCCTAGATGAGTCTTTATTGGAAACAATAAATAAAACAGTTGAGAGTGCAGGCAATGACTCAATAAAGCTAAGAGCAATTTTAGATAGAGTTATTGAAAAGACAACTCCAACGGAAGAAGCTCCATGAAAGATATTCTTGAAACAATCAAGCATCTAAATTTAATTTTAGATACCGCTGAAGATATTTTAGGAAAGACTTTAAATGAGAAGAGACTTGAAGCTTTAGAATTATCCTTATCACTATTAAGTGAGGGAACAGAATTATTAAGTAAGCAAATTATAGCTTACAAAACTTCCAACAAAGGAGAATAGAATGGAAGAGACAACAACACTTGTTCAAGAAGGCAGACACACAGTTAAACCAGTTGAGTGGGGTTTAACAAAAACTTCATCAGGCAAGCCAAATGTATTTATCACATTTACCAATGGACTTACTTGGTTTGGCTCATTGAATGAAGGTAAAGCAAGAGAGTTCACAATTAGATCATTAGTTAATTGTGGCTTTAGAAGTGACAATCTAAAAGCTCTTGATATGCCAAATGCTCTCGATACTAATTCAGATGTTAGTATCGTAGTTGCCCATGAAGAATACAATGGTAAAACAAGAGCAAGAGTTCAGTGGGTAAACAAAATGGGTTCACTTAAAGCATCAAAAGAAGAGACTGCTGAAATGCTTAACGGTCTTGATCTTAGAGGTGACTTTATGGTTGAGATGCAAGATCAAGGTGTTGAGATGAAAAAACATACTTCACCAATACAGCCGGCCCAATCTTTTGACGTTAATGATATACCATTTTAATTTTTATGGCCCCCACTAGGGGGCTATTTTTTGTAAAGGAAGGTTTATGCCAAGGATTAAACTTGAAGAAAGTTTATGTGCAGACGGCAGATTTATAGCGGTGGAAAGTAAAATAGGCAAAACAAGAGCCTATGGTGACTATGTTAGAATTTGTTTTTTAGCACAAAACTATTGGAGAAAGAACAGAGAACTAATTCCAAAACATGTTTATGAAGATCAACAGTTTCCTGCTGAATTTTTATTTTATGGTTTAGTTGAAGAAAGAGATGACGGCTACTACTTAAAAGGTTCAGAAGAGCATTTTTCTTGGTTATTTGAGCGTCCAGAGTCAACAGTTAATCTTGCAAGGAAAGTTGCATTAAAGCAAACAATAGCAAGAGATAGAAATGTTTCTATGGATTTCTTAGATGATGAGTTAAAAGATTTTATTTCAGGTGTTTCTGACACTATTAGACGTAGATGGGTAAGGGAGTACACGCCCGAAACTATTTCAAGAAAATTAGAAGATGCTTTAGAATGGTGTAAAGGCAAAGGTAAAGTTCCTAAGAATGTTGGTCTATTGATGAATAAGTTTTTTCAAGGTGTTCCAAAAGACGCAAAGATGAATTGTCCTTTAGATGAGGATGTTCAAGCTCAATTGGATTCGTTACTTGAGCAAAATAATTTGGAGTTAGAATGTTAAAGCAAAGTGTTTCGTATGAAGCAATAGAAAAAGAAATGCGTGAAAATACTCGGCAGATTTATCCTTCGAGGTTCATGTTTTTAAATTCAACTAGAGGAATAAGACCAAGGATGCTCTCGGGAATAATGGGTACTACTGGTTCAGGTAAATCAACATTAACTAAAACAATGATCGTGGATGCTGCCAAAAAAGAAAAAGTCATGGTTTGGTTAAGTGAAGAGACTGTTACTGAGTATCAGATAGGTATGCACAAGGTTAGTGACTCCAGAGATAGTTTTAAAAACATTTGCTTTGTCGAAGAAAAGAACTTAGATGCATTTTACTTGAATGACCATGAGACATTCTTAGAGTACTTTAAGGATCTTGTAGTTGAGTCTGGTGCGAGTTTAATTTTCATAGATAACTTAACGTCCTCGAATCTTTATTCGGATGACATAGGGCCATCAGGACAATCTAAAACAGCAGTTTTTTTAAGTAAGATAACAAAAGATTTAGGTGTAGGAATATTTTTTGTTGCTCATACGTCTAAAAAAATTGTAGATAACCAACCTATGTTGATAACCAAAGAAGATATTAGAGGGAGTCAAAAGATAACAATACTAGCGGAGTATTTCTATATCATTCAAAAGTTCACAGCTAAAGAAAAGATATATCCTCTCTTAAATATTGTTAAGCATAGGCATCATAATATAACTAATAAGTTTTTCTTATTAGGTTATAAGAAAGATTCTTATGAGTTTGATCAGCAGATAGATTTCTCATTGGTGAATAAAATCTTTAAAAATAGAGATAGACTCGGTGGGTAGTAAAAGGTAGAATAAGTTATGAAGCCATTATTTGGCCCTAAAGAATCACAAGTGCATCGGGATATGAAAATTAAGTTTCTTCCCTTTTGCATCTCTGAAATAATAGATTTTGCACCTTCTAAATTAGTTGTCCTTGTTCGGAGTCATAAACTTATAGATAATAAATGGTGGTTTTACCATTATGAATTAACTAAAGTTGAGTTTGATAGATTAGTATTTGAATATAGAAAATATTTAAAAACAAAAGATGACCCTGAACAAAGGATAGCTGATTTTGAGTGGATTGAAGACAATATCTATTCCCTTGAGAAATTCAAACGAGTCTATAACTCTAGACTACGGGCCAATGAAAGACATCTTGCTTTCGCCCTATAAGTTTGTATTAAAGTTAAAACCATTAAGTCAAAACGCTGCCAAACAACCCTTCCTAAGAAAAGGCTCTAAGTTCCCTATCCTTTTAAAAACTTCAGCCTACCGTAAGTATGAGAAAGAGCTCATAAGGCTCTTAGATCAAGAATTAACTACCTTAAATGCGATATCTAAAGAGCTATCAGAATCAATGATGATCTTGCATCTTGCATTCTTTATTCCAAAAGATAAATACTTTACAAAAAAAGGCAAGGAAAACAAGACGGTTGGAGATGCAGATAATTTTGTTAAGCCGTTTCAAGATGTTTTATTTAGTAAATTAAAAGGGATGGACGACTATCAAATTAAAAAAGTCGTAAGTGAAAAGCATTGGGTTGAATCTGAGGATTATTTTATTGCGGTAGGGGTTGAGGGGTTAAGTGGTTGATTTTAAAACTCCGCCAAGAGATGGGATTAGAAAACTAGAGATAAAAAAAACGGCCCACAAAAAATGTGGGCCATTTTATTCAATCAATTGTTTTAAACGAATAATCAACAACAAAATATTTGTCGGTTGATCGTGTTTTAAAATTGATGTTTAATTCGGCGTGAATCATTTCATGGTTAAATTTTTTTTCCAATTTTTTTTCAAAATAAAACGACATTGTGCAATATTGACCATAATGATCATATCGGATTCGTAAACGTGGGTCATCCACATTAAATGCATCCGATATATATTCGGCCAACATATCACCAGCTTCAAAATTGTCCATAAAGTCCCCTTGGCGAAGTTGAAATTTCAATAATTTAACAAAAAAAAACGGCCCACCGTTTTGATGGGCCGTGTTTTTTAACCATTAACAATTTTTTTTAATTGATGGTAAAATTTTGTTACCGCACGATATTCACCGATTAATGCATCGATCGTTATTTGTGTTTCCCGATCAATGGCATCGTGGTTTTTATTTTGCGATAAATTTTTCCGAATTTTTCGATTTTTCAATAAATCGGAACGAATGGCATCAATTAAAAATTGTAATTCAATTTGATCATTTTTTGGCATAACATTTTCTCCTTTGTAAAAAAATGAAATGGTCGAAAAATGATCGGTTATGGTGCATTGGGTTTTTCGGTGCGTGTTACACCGCATGAGCTATTCCATCCGATCATTTATACGTTGACCATTTCATACCTATCATGCCTATATTATACACCATGTTAGGATTTTGTGCAACATGATAAAATTAACATGATTTCAACCATTTACATTTATGCCGAAACTTGGACAGGACCTGATTTCAACCATTTACAAAGGAAAAAAACGGTTGATTTTTTAACCTATTGAAATCACATAACAATAAACCTAATGATTTCAACCATTTACAAATATCTCCATTTTTCCAATGATTTCAACCATTTATGCGATATAAAAATTCTTGACGCAACGTGATTTCAATAGGTTACGCATTATATCAGGTTTACATAACGTACTACATTGTGTAAATTGAATTGTTTAATCGGGTATATTGCCCGATCGGGGCAATGTATCTATAATTCACCGCTTCACAAAGGAGAAATTATGGAAGCTGTAAAAACTTTGTCCCCTGAACTTGATGAAAAATGGCTTGTGTGTGTAGGTCGAAAAGCGATCGTAGCCGATGAGGATGGTGCTTTAACGCAAATGCATCCTCAAAGTAATGAAGGTTGTTTAATCTTTAACACATCTGAAGAGGCGAGAGCTTTCAGCGAAGATGTTAAAGAACAGTATTCAGAACGTAGGCAAAAGGTGATCAAGGTTCGACAGGTCAAAGATTGTTGTAACTATGGTTACATGATCAAGGCAAAAGACAAGATCGAGCCAGGTTATTTTTTCGAAGCTCTATTTAAAAAATTTGAGTTTAGAAGAAATGATGTTGAGGCCAAAGCGGCCGCCAAAGATTTTATCAATGGCGACCTAATGAGAAGGAAGGAGCAATTTGCTAAACTGATCAAACGGGCCAAAAACATGAGAATCGAGTTGGGGATAAGTCATCCGATCACAATTTAAAAGTGGAAGGGTCGTAGAAATACGGCCCTTTCCTGTCTTTGGTTTTAAAGGTTTGACCGCTTGGCGGAGTCGCAAAATTAGGTACTTAGCTATTTGTTTTATTAAACCTAAAAATGGTTTTAGGTTTATCGAACAAAGGAGAAAAAATGAACGACCTATTTATTGTAGTGTCAGAAGGTGAGTTATTAGATTCACAGATCGATTCTTTTAACGGCTCATTGAGAGCAGAGATTTGTAAAGGCAATATTGTCTATGAAATTAAGATTTCAACAAGGGCAAACTTTTACAAAAGTAGCTTAATTGCAAGCGCTGTAGTTGATGTTAATGGAAGAACTTATGGTGAGCCAAAGAAGTTTCACATTATACATAAAACATTTCTTAACGGAATGAAGAATAGCCCTATTGGTGAAGCTGCAAAGCTATTTGGCTTAATAGAAGAAAAAGCAAAAGAGAAAGATGAAGTTGAAAGGAAAGAATTCATGTCAAAGGTTTTCTCATGAGTCCAATGCAAGAGCTAATAAACTTTATGAAAGCTAATAACCTACTAGAATTAACAACCTCTCAGATGAATGAGGATTATATGATAGAGGTAAAGATTTCAAAGATGGAGGAAGAAGATGATTAGGAAACTAAGAATCAATCTTGAAAGGCTTTTTTGTCTTCATAGGTGGAGAATGTTTATTCAACCTATGACAGGACATGATTTAAAGTTTTTCAGAATCTGCATGAAGTGCACGATGGTAAAAAGACTTTAAGGAGGTTTTATGAATTTAGTTTTACCTAGAGACTTATTTAATCATGCTAAGGTTTTAAAGTGCTACGGTCAGTTAGCACTTAAAATCCATGATTATGGGTATTACTCTGATTTAGTTTCTTTATCATTATTTGGAAACACTTTTAACATAGAACAGAATGAGGGTTCTGGTGATCTTTATATTAGCAATTTAAAGCTATTCACCAAGCAAGGAAGAGAGATTGAATTAGATTGTAAGTACAATTCTAGGGAATTTTTTACAATGTTCTATTACTTAGAGCATCCAGATGAGGATATTGAAGATTATTGTGGTGAAGTTTTTAACAGAGATGGATCCTTTTCAGATGAATTTGAGCACATGTTAACTGATATAAGGAAAGGGAAGGTATGAGCACTTACCATAGTAATTACGATTCTTGGAAGCTAGACACTCCACCTTGGTATGACGATGAAGATTTTGAGTGTGATGCTTGTGGAGATATTTATAAGATAGAGACAATGATGGAGTATGGCCGATCTTGCTTATGTGAGTCTTGTTATCTTGAAATTGAAAAAGAAGGTGAGGAGTAATCCTCGCCTCTTTTCTTTTATTAACTTCAAGAATGGTCTTGGAGTTATCAAAGAAAGGAGGGTCAAATGGGACTCGATATGTATTTAGAAGAAAGGAAGAAAGGTGAAAAAGACTTCCAAGAGCTAATGTACTGGAGAAAAGCAAACCAGATTCACAAGTGGTTTGTTGATGTTATCCAAGATGGGAAAGATGATTGTAAATCTTATGAGGTTCCTTATGAAGATTTATTAGCATTAAGAGCTTTATGTGGTTCAGTTTTAGAGGCAAAGAAGTTGCCAGAAGATGAGCGTGAAGATGCGTGTATGCTTTTATTGCCACCACAGACAGGGTTTTTCTTTGGAGGTGTCACTTATGATGAATGGTATTTTAAAGATGTAGAAAATACCTATAACGCTTTAAAAGAAATAAGCAAGGATAGTGAATATGTCTACGCTAGTTCATGGTAAAGGTTACAAAGGTAAACCCAGAGCGTTTGAATCTGGAGAGCTTGAGTTTTCAGAAAAGGTTAGGCTGCTGACAAATAGGTACGGCTACAGACAAGTGGCAAGGTACAGCGGTGTACACAGTGCTAAAGTTTGGAGAATTGTAAACTTAACTGGAAACGCTCTATATAGTGATTACTTAAAAATAATGGATAGATACGGCCAAGAGCTAGAAGGTATCTAAAGGGAAAAAGATGAAACCAAGTAGAATAATAATAATTGATCCCTTCAAGAGAGAAGTAAGGGAAAGTATCGCTGACAACTACAGTGATTTTAGTAAAATCATTGGCAACATTTATTGTCTTGGCCCCAACATAGGCGAAGATAGTTTGCTAGTTGATGATGAAGGATTGTTTAATGAAGATCACGAGTTCTTCCATGTAAAAGGTTATCCTCAATCATTAGCTGGATATGGAGTTGTTAGTGGAGTTGATTATGAAGGCGAGACAGTAGATGCTAAATCAACCGTTAAAGATGTTTTAAGTAAAATTTCTTGGGTTGATAAAGTGAGAGGTCAGCGAGCTGCCGCTGAAACTTTATCTAGAGGGCCACAAATAACTGAGTTCAACTCAATGGAAGAACTTGCAAAGGCAATGAAGTGGGACGAGTAACTCAATGTAAAATCTGTAAAGCAATAATAAGCGGAAGGGCAAATTATTGTGAAAAGTGTATAGAGGAAATCATGAGAAAGGAGAAAGAGTGATGGACATTGCTGAAATTAAAAACCATGAACTTTTTAAATCAGTAGATAAAAAGCATAGAGATGAGTTTTTCAAAGTATATGAAAAAGGTGAAACACCTTACGATCTCTTTGAAGA
>Ga0070749_10002927_pt1 | contig 11446 bp, 11 predicted proteins | sample VirMetDEL_Nov_18_FD_75180 | JGI IMG/M metagenome (GOLD analysis project Ga0070749, IMG submission 75180) | Aqueous microbial communities from the Delaware River and Bay under freshwater to marine salinity gradient to study organic matter... | ecosystem: Environmental > Aquatic > Marine >...
AGGAATTTGTCCTAACTTTGAAGACAGTAATCCTTCAAATCCACCCTGGAATCCAGGTATGTTGTCAGAAATAATTCCTCTTACTAATGGAGCATACTTTTTATTCATTGCTGTAGGTATAATAGCTTCTCCAGGAGAAACCATTGCTGGAATTACATCTCCTGCGCCTTTTGGTCCAGGGACGCTCATAATTCCTTTTGCGTATCCTCTTGGTCTGAAACCAGGTTGCATCATTCCAGGGAATCTTGTAGCAGCAGCATTTTGAGCATTTATCATTCTTTGGTACTCAGAAATAAGTTGTCTTACTGCCCCAGCTTCACCAGTAAATGCTTGCTGTAACTTTATATGAGATTGCTCTAAAGATGATGCGGCTGCAATTGCATTTTGTTGTTCCAATGTTAAATATTGTGTTTGCTCTCCTAAAATTTTTGATCCACCAGTTAATCTTAAGAAGCCATTTCTAAGAAGCATCAACCCTTTGATACCATTAGCAACAAAGTTGGCCATTAAACCTATTGTCATTAAGATTATTGGAGCAAGGCCGCCAAGATAAAAAATAACCTTGGTTAAAACTTTTTTGCTTGTGTCAGATAAGTTACTAAACCAATCTAAAAGGGAATTTAGTTTGCCAAGAAGCGGTGTTACGACTTCTAGAAATGCCTGACCTACTGGAACCAATGCTAGCTTAAGATCTTCTACGCCTTTTCTAAATTGGTTCATTGCAGAATTTGCTGTTATCCCTAATTCTTTTTCTGCTAAAGAAGCTAAATCTTCCATTGATGCTGTAGCTAAATCAAGAACACGAGATGCCTGATTTCCATCACGAATTACGTTATCAAATAATGCAGATAGACGTGCCATCTGGAATTTTCCAAATAGCTGCTCAATAGCTCTTTGTCTTTGTAAATTAGACAAATTATCAAGTGCTTTTGCAAACTCTATTACTGTTGCTTTAAGATTTCCGACATTGCTTTCAACAATTCTGTCAATATCAATGCCCATATCATTGAGCATTCCTTTAGCTTTATCTGTTGGATTAATAAGAGATGCAAGACCAGATTTTAATGCATTTGCGCCTTGAGATGCATTAATTCCACCTTCTTTCATAGCAGCCATAAAGAATGCTAAATCTTTTACATCACCGCCCAATTCTCTAACAATTGGAGCTGCTTTTGGAATAGCTATTGTAATATCGTCAAGAGAAACAACAGTTTGGTTTTCTACTGCATTTAAAAAGTTAATTGCATCAGCAAGATCTACTGACGATATTCTAAAAGCATTTTGCAATGCAATAGTTGTTTCCAAAGCTTTTTGTTGATCAACCTGGCCAAGAACCTGAAGTCGTGTTGCTTGTGTTACTTGAGCCTGTAAATCTGTTCCAGAAAAACCAGCGGCTGCTGCTTCAGCTGCAAGGCTTACTGTATCAGCTACTGCAATTCCATATTTAGTAAACTCTTCTCCAAGAGCCTGTATAGACTCTAAAGCAAACTGTGTTTCTTCTGATGGTGTAAAAAGATCTCCATAAACTTTTCTAAATTTAATTGCTGCTGCTTCCATATCCATAAATGTTCTGCTAGCAGCAGTACCAAGACCTATTAATGGAAGGGTAAAACCAACCATAAGCTGACGACCAGCCCATTGTGTGTTTTTACCAAAATTAAGAAGATTGGTAGATCCCTGTTTTACCAATTGATTAAAAATTGCTTGCTTTTGAGCTGCCATTTGTGTTTGTGTTGTTAGATTGCTCATGTCTAACTTGGTTGGCATTATTGCAATGGCTTTCATGGCACCGCTTGCATCACGGCCCATCTTTATATATTGTGTTTGTAGTCTTTTTACATTTTCTACAGCTACTTTGTTTACTGTATCAAATTCAGATTTAAAAAATCTACCAAATGTTCTTGTTGATGCTGCGGAATATCTAAAGTATTCTCGCATAGAGAACTTATTACGTTCTAAAGATTCTGTAAAAGTTTCTGCTGTTGTTTTTACTGTTCGTAATTCTGCAGAGAACCCCTGGATAGAATTAACTCCATTTATAAAGTTCTTCTGCAGATCACGTTGAGCTAATGCAGCAGCGTCACTGCTTTTTGCTACTGAGGCATGAAATCTTGCTATCTCTCTTTGGAGAGATTTTAACTGTGCTAATGCACCAGACGTATCAATATTTACGTCAATGTTGGCATTAACATCAGCCATTTATTTCACCTCATTTTTAGTTGTATTAAGCTTCTGTATTTAGAAGATCTGGCATTGCGTTTAGTGTCATTCCAGATGCTGCTTCTACAATCTTATATACAGTTGGTAAATCCAAAAGGTCTTCCAACTTCGATAGATCTTCAGCGATCTCTGGTTTATATTGCTTCATTGCAATCTGAGCACACTCAACAAGAAGTGTCATTGACTTCTCGTTATCTTCCGCCACTGCCGCAACTCCTTCAAACTTCTTCAAAAAAGGACGAAGAAGTGAGATTTTTAGAGGACGAACCTTGATCTCTGTTCCATCAATAAGAACAAGTGTCTTTTCCTCATGAACTGTTGTTGCCATTATTTACCCTCCATTTTAGGTTATACCAATTATATCATAGCAAAGCTATGTTAAATCCTCATAATCAAGACCCATGCCTATACCAAAACCATATCTTTGTGCATTTTGTCCCTGTAAAGATAATACGTCATTTGAGTCTTTTGCCTTACCGCCACTAAATACCCTAGCCTTTAAATCTTCCCATTCCTTTTGACCACGTTCTTCATTTTTATCCAGATCTACTCCCTGTATGGCAGCAAAAAATTTCTTTTCTTCATAATCTAGCTCTCTTTTACTAGCTAATATTGCCATTAATTCTGGCATTGATAATGAAGACTCTAGATCATCATAATTTTTCCATACCCCCAGGGTAAATACCTCTGATTCAAGTTTTGCTAAATCTATATCTTCCCAAGAGTTTTTTGATTCATTTTGTTTTGCTTGCTCTGCTACTGTTTCCTGTGCATCTTCGTTTATTTTTATACCGCCAGCAAATTCTAATATTTCGTTAATAGTGGGCATATCTATATTTTCTTCTATCTCATTGGCAGATTTTGATATTTTTGGATAGTATTGTTTCATGGCGATTCTAGCACATTCAACCAAAATCATTATTGATTCATCATCATTTTCAACATTTTTAATTAATGAAAATGTATCCATAAACTGTCTAAGATATTTTATTTTAAGAGGAGATATCTCTATCTCTGTACCATCAAATAGATAAATATTTTTAGTTGAATATATTTTAGTTGCCATTGGATACCCCCAACTATTTTACCATAAACAACAAAGCCCACCGCTAGGGTGGGCTTGTCGTTAATCTAATTTTAGATTATTAGGCTGGTGCCCAAGTACGATCTACGATCTTACCATAGGATCCAGAGCCATCTTCAGGAAGAAGACGGAATGAAACTTCAAACATGGAAGGTTCGTCACGCTTAGCCGACACAGTAACGTTCTCAATTGAAAGAGCACGGTATGCTGTATAAACACGCTCAACGTAGAGTGAATCTTCGCAGTCTCCTGTTCCAGGTCCAACAGCAACGATTCCTCGTTCTACTGGACATTCTCCGATTTCACCTGCAGAAAGGTTAAGAACCTGTCCTGCTGAGGTTGATTTAGTTCCTGAAAGATTTGTGTCGCTATAAGCAAGAGCCAAGAGAAGATTCTCAAGGGTTGCTTCAGCGAAAGCGGTAGCAAGATTTACTTGCATACCTTGCTTGTATAGTTTAGCAACGTCTAGAACTTGGTCAACCTGTACTTCACCGAAGTCTGGTTGGAACTGTAGTTCAAGACCGTTCATGGTGTACCCAATATTTGTATAATCTGCTTCGCCAGAAAGAGTTTCTTTAAACGATTCATTTGCACCAAATGTTTCCAGTGTTGCTGGAGTAAGGGTTGTGTCTGCTACGAACATAGCAGCAGCGCCAACGATAATGTTGGTCGACGTACCACGACTATATGCCATCTTTTCACCTCTACTTTCAATAGAATATATGAAGCTTTGGCGGGTTTCCTCCCCATAAGTATATCAGTGTTTTATATTATAATTTTATTATTTCCAGTTAACTTAGCCTCTGGGGACCAGTCGGAGTAGGTGGTGGTATCTTTATCGTCTCCAGATGGAACGATATGATAATCAAAATCTATAATGATTTTATTGCCACCATAGGTTCTGGCAGTACCAAAATCTATGATATCCCTTGTTTCCTCAAGCTGATAAACTTTAAAATCATGAAAATAAAAAATATTGTCTAGGAGATCTTGCTGTTGCTCTGTCCCAACATTTACCCTTCTATTAGAGCACCAATCATTTACCTCTACCGCTGACTCGTCTCCTCTATTAAGCAATCTATGAACAGCCTCTGTTACCTGAACCATGTTTGTTATAGAGTTTTCAGCAGTTGCATAAAAATAATATAACAGTTGTTCACATTTTATGTGTGGAAAAGAGCTTCTGCTCATTTTAAACATTCTGTCATATGTAGCCATTATTCCTCCAGAGGGGAATGTCTGAGTAAGGCTTTCAATGGTCGATGGTGAAGTAGGGAAAAATGGAATAGTTGCAAAACCAAGCACAGACAATTTTGCCTGTAAGTATTTATTTACCCAAACAACTGGTGTATTTAAAAGACTATTATTTGCCATTATTTATTCACCTTTGCGTTTACTATCCAAGCATATCCTGTAGATATACCCGCAGATTTGCCCATGGATCTTCCCTTTTGAAGATTCTTTTTGTATACTGATGGATTATTTAAATAATCATATAGCCCACTAGATCTAATAAATGCCTGGGTAAAATATCTGTTAAAAAATAAATCTACTGTATTTTTAAAACTATTTTTTGTTCCAGGTCCTCCTGGATTATTTACTCTAATTGGTTTTTTGGTAAATACTGTTTCTCCATTATCTTCAAAAACCAAAACGCTAGACCTTTTTGGTGTTATGGTTACAGGAGAGCCTTCTTCCATAATTTTTGCTTTATTATAAAAAGGAACAGATGATCCCTGTTTTACGCTACTAGATTGTTTAAAAGAAGAATAAAAAGATAGTCCTTCATTGCTTACAGTATACTTTATATCAAATAATCTAGCGTCTGGGCTACCTGTACGATACCATTCATATACATGATGCAAAGCCTGTTGATTAGATCTTGCACTAGAATCTATAAAGGATTCAAGAGCTTTTTTTACTCCTTCTCCTAGATTAGATAAAAATAATCTTTTTCCTTTTTGAATTCCCTCTAAAAATCCAACAGAATATTCTACAATGTTGTTTAAATCACGAACAAGATTGGTCTGGTTTAATCTTACAGTTATCATAAATCCGTCGCCTGATTCTCTGATCTTTTTATAACAAGCTTGTAATATTCTATATCTCCAAAAGGACCAACAATAGGTTCATTTGCTGATATTTCAAATATTGTAGATTTTCCAGATCTTGTTCCAGATGTTTCTAGATATACTGGCAAGTCTGAATGCGTTCTTATGTTTGTAATAACCACATTGACTATGGCCTGTCTATTATCGTTTGAAGTAATTCTAAGATCTGACTTTGTTCTTCCTAATAAAGAAGTTTCTATATTTATTTTTGCTTGTGGTTTTACCTCGTCTGCCCAGGCAGTTCCAGTGGGTGCAAAATTACAAGTTATTGTTCTATCCAAAACCCATCTTTTTGTAACGTTTCCATATGCTCCCTGTTCTACAATAGGATAAAAAACATCTGCCTTTAAGGGATAAAAAACATCTGTTACGTCACAAACAGAGCTCATTATAAAACTCCTGGTTTGCCAATATCCGTAATATATTTGCTTAGAATTTTATCAACAAGTAAATTACCTGTTCCATTTAAAAATGATTTATCCATTTGAACACGGAACTGATCTGTGGCATAGTTTGTTATGTATCTCTTATAATAGTCTAGCTTGCCACATTTAATATCATTAATAAGCATTTTTGTTGCCTCTTTAATATCAAGTGGAACAACCTTATAGCCAGCTTCTAAAATAAATACATAATCATGACCCTCTGGGAACAGAACTCCTGGCTGTACTGTTAAAGTATTTCCACTGTCTTCTGTATCAAACATAGCAATAGAATCTGATGCTCCTAAAGACATTCTAGCTCTTTTTCTTTCTGATCTATTTACTTCTTCTGCGCCCGAAACTGGATATGCGCTAATTGCTGTTTTGTCAGTTATAATAAAATAATTCCAAGATCCGAGAGCTGGACCATCTTCATCATCTACATCATAAACCAATAAAGCATTTTCATAAACTTTTAATATTTTGTATGCTCTTGACCATAAAGGCATATAGTCGGTTCCTTGACCGATTGCATCAATTTCATCTACTTCGTAATAAAATCCTCCAGGAACGATTGAATCTATTACGGCCCTTGCCAACATTTCATAATTTGTATATTCTGTAATTTCAGTTGCTGTTGATCCTAAAGAAGATGGATCTATATATGGTCTTTTAATTTCTAAAGTATCTTCAACTACCGTGTCATTACTTGAAACCTCAAATATTTCAACATGATAAGATGCATCATATTTGTTAAAATCTTCAGGAAGTTCGTAAGTTATTTTTGATGCAGCGCTTGAAGTTATACTTGCTACCTCTAAAGCAACGGTATTTGAAGAATCATCCTTAATTACCAATTTATATGCAGTACTAGCTGCTGGAACCTCATAGGCTAAAGACAATGGAAATGGGGGAAGTCTTAATATCTGCATTATTTCTTTTTACGGTAAAATTTGGCTATCTCGTCTTGAGTCGCTATCCTAACGGTATTTAGCGTAAGCCATTTTTCCGAATCCTCCTTGCTAACAATATTATAACCCCTTTCAAGATTTCCTACTCCATTCCAATGCAAATTTTTTATTGAATGTAGGGCAACCTTCTCTGATGGTTTATTCTTATTTTCTGCCTTTTTTATTTGATATTCTGTTGGTATAAATGAAAAAATAACTTCTAATATTTCTACCTTTGTACTAACACCAAATAGATCTATGTTGTTTTTCTTTGCATATGATTTTAATTGTGGAACTGTTTTCTTTTTTAAATCTTCTACTAATTCTGCTGACATTTTATTTCCTCCACTGCTATTATATCAGAATGTGAATAAGGAGGGCAACTTTTTACGGCTGCCCTCCTTTTATACTGCTATTTAATTATTAGGAATCAGATGCTGCATCTGCATAAGCAACTGCATCAAGCTCTTCCCATTGTAGACCAAAGCGGACGAATACTGTGTACTCAATTGTATCCTTCTTTGGCTTGTACTCACGGTTTACCGTGATGTCACGCTGGAAGCCCCAAACACGGTTAGCAGGGAATGTCAAGTCGACATAATCTGCTGGGTAGTAAGGTACTTCCATAACATCAACACCGAGAACACGTGTTGTACGTGCTCCACCAAGTGTCTGACCAACACCGTCTAGGTATCCCTGACGATTAGCCTGTGTGCTTCCTGGAGTCATTCCAGCAATAGCTTCTGCAACAGCATCTGCTAGAGTACCGTTGTTTGCAACAATACCCTGGAATGCATCTGTACCAGCATAGAACTTCAAGTTAGACTTGATAGCACGATACTTGCGTGGCATTGCAAGAATAATATCTTGCATTACCGATGGTGTCCATGCATCATCAGTTACGGTTACAATTGCTTCGTGAGCATCGGAACCTGTTGTGACTTTGTTTACGAAACCTTGCATAATAGAAAGGAATGCTCCTGTTGAACCATCACCATTGATAGCGAGATCTTCGATATCATTAGCAAATGCGTTTGTCATAAGACGAACGAGATGGTCTTCAAGTGCACCTCCTTCAATATTATCTTCAAGAGACTCAGTAGATACTTCCCAATCAAGACGAATCTTTTTGGTTGTTAGTTCTACCTTTGTAAATGTTGCGCCAGCATTTGTGTATGCGTCATCAGCCTGAGCTGCTGCACGGATTACACGCTCACCAACGTTGACCTTTTCGATCTCCATGGTGTTTGCTCGCATTGTAACTCTACGACCATCTTTGGCGAGAACTGTTGCATCCCACACATAGTCGATGAAGCGGCGAGCCTGTTCTGGTGCTAAAATACCACCAGCTGTACCTGTTGGATTGACTGCGTTTGGTCCTGATGTAACACCGAAGGTTCCACCAGTTACGTTACCAAGCGAATCTGCTGGGGATACGTTACCATCTGGATTAGTTGCGGTTGCGCCACCAATACCACCTGATACGAATGATCCAGCTTCTGCAGCCTTTTCAATTAGGTTTTCTTGTTCTGACATATTGTTCACCTCCTAGTGAATTATGTTAGTTAAATAGGTCGGCATTTGTGAGGAAACGTCCGCCCCATAGGGATTTTTGAACCCGTGTTACCACAGGCTCCTGCACGATCTCGCCTAGATCGCCAGACTTGCGGAAAGCGGTGTCTTTTTCTACTTGATCTACTCGCTTTCCAAACTCATTAAAAGTACCCTTTACTTGGCTTACCTCACTTGCTACAGACTTTACTTCGCCTGTAACTGTTTCAAGGGACTTTGTTATTGCATCAACATTGGCTTGCATAGCCTTAACTGTTTCTGCAAGATTGCTCAAGGCATTAGTTAGAGATTCATTGATTTCTGCTACAGACTTTGAAATTTCTGCTGCTGTATCAACAACCGCATCAACTGACTTTTCTGCTGCATCATCAGCAGCTGGAGAAACTTCTTCAGCTACTACCTCTGCTATTGCCTCAGCTGCAGGTGCTTCTTCAGCAACTACATCTGTGGCCTCTGCTACAGCATCAGCTGGAGCTTCTGCTGGAGCCTCTGGAGCAACCTCAACATTTTCAACTACTTCTGTATCAGACTTTTCTAGAGTCTCTTCTACAGTTGCTGTTTCTTCTGTCATAGGATTTTCCTCCTTTGTTATCTTAATTGTCCTAATGCCTTTTGCACTATCAACTAAGAACTTTACTGTTTCTATATCATTTACATCTTCTACGAATCCAATATTCTTCATAGAACAATTGCAAGATGGGCAACTTTCATCAGAATCTTTTAAAAGCCTTACGATGTCATCAGAATTACACCAGTAAACGTTGTCAACTACCGCTTTTGCTAAAAAGCCACCAAGCTCTCCCTTTTCAATAGAGATAACATTAGCAAACTGATTTGCTGGGTTGTCAACAAGTGACAATTCATGAAGCTCATATTCCTTAATGATGCGAACTTGTTTTTCCATATTGTCATCAAATTCATCATCAAACTTTTTAATATTTCCACCAATTGAAAAACCAGTTAATGTACCATCAAGGACTTTTTCCCATGTGTCTTGTGCACCTTTGGAAACATATGCAGATACATATACTCCACTATAAAACTTTTTTGCTTGTGGATCAAAATATCTGTCTTCTTTAAATGAAACTACTTTACCTACCGCCGTTGGCTGGTGCATCTCACGAAGATTCCCACGGAATTTCTTAAATGCTGCTAAACTTGCTTCAGTAGTTACGATATCGTTCTGCTTGTCAACGTTATCGAGGGTCGCAAACCCAGAGACGATTCTACGCTCTTGGTCGACCTTGCCGATAGGCATTGAAAAGCGAACGCTGTCGCCATCTGTAATCCAATGTGCTTTATTTATATTCATGGCAGAATAATTATATCATTCCTTTATAATACTTTTCTCAATTATTGAGATGATCTACCTTCACCCTGTGGGTTTCTGCCAGAAATAGTAGATGGGGAGTCGGAGTTGTTATTTGTTCTTTCTGCGTCTCTTTCTCTGTTACCCGCCAAGTTTGCCCTAGCATCTGTAGCCTGTCTTGGGCTCATTACAAAGGGCACATCTCCATCTGATCTTTGTGGCATATCTAGCATATCACGAGCCTCATTTGGAGTAATAACCTGAGTTTTTACGTATCTTTCAATAATCTGAGATTGTGCTATTTCGTCTGTTAATGTCAGTTCGTTGAACTTCAACTCCAAAATATCTGTCTTTTCTTTAATAATCTTATTAACAATCTTTTCTAAATATCTTTGTGCTGGACGAGATACCTGCTCTTTAAATGTGCGATCCTGTGCAATAGCAGCAGCGATAGCAGCCGAATCTGCTCCACCAAGCTTAGAAATTGGAACCTGGTGTGCTATCAAAATATCATCACGATTTTGTTTACGGTATTCTTTAAAAGATCCATCCTGAATACCATTTTCAATTGGCTCCATCTTAAATTCAACCTTGTTATTGTCTGTATCTCCAGGAAGTGGAATATAAAGGGTTCTATGAGATTGAGACTTTAATCCTGTTTGTAAGAATCTAAACATCTTATCTTCTGCATCAGCAGATAGCTTTGCACCCTTTACTGTAATAACATATCTTGGTACCGCCTTGTTTTCAAAATAATCAATGTTATATTGAGAAGCAAGTTGGTCTCCAATTAAAGATGGCATTGCAGCAAGAATATCTGGAATACCATAAAATGTATTTAATGGAGAATATTGCTTTAGATGAATAATCTCATTAGGACGTGGATCTGCTGTTACTGGATTTGGATTGGTACCGCCAAAATTACGGAAGTAAACAATCTTTTGTCCTATAATCTGAAGGTATCCATCACGTAAACGACGAACACGAACAGTGGTTGCTGGAATATGTCCGATATATCCAATATCTCCAGAAACAGTTCTGCCTACTTCAATAAATCCATTTCCAGTGGCCTGCAAATCAGTATAAACCTTTTCCATGATAGTTGTAAATGAATCATCATCATTTAGTGATTCTATCCAATCACGAAGCTCAATCTTTGCTCTTTCAATTCTATTGCGGGCACGACCAACTTTATCTTGATCTTCACTTAGTTCAAAGCTAAGCATTGTACGATCTGTAATATCAAAACGGTATCCAAGACCAACAACATTTTCTACCTTTGCATCAATAGCAGCATGATTAGCAAAATTAGTATCATAAAAATTTGCCAATTCATACATATTGTATGGTGGTGTAATTACATCAAATAGTCCATAGCCATTTCTATATACCGTGCCAGGATTGATGGCTTTTGATTCCGCATCTTGTCCTGCTGGATTTGCATTAGCAGCATCTAGGTATCTTGGATCTTCTGTTGATACCGCTTTATTTAAAATTCTTGCTGCACGTCTCTTAAAGTTATTGTCAATTCCTGAAAGATTCTTTAAGTCATCCCAAGACTTTCCAAATGGGTCATGACTTGCAAATTGATTTTCTCTTGTTGGCTGTGTATTTAAACTTGCCTGAATATATTCAAAATCTCTACTCATTTTCGTATGCATCTCTTCCGTGTGTCTTTAAGGTTTGCTGTGCAGCATGGATAGCACCAAGATCGTTCATAGATGGCAATAGCCCATTTTTAAATCTATCCATTTGCTCACTGTGCTCTTCTTCAGATA
>Ga0070749_10002932_pt1 | contig 11443 bp, 15 predicted proteins | sample VirMetDEL_Nov_18_FD_75180 | JGI IMG/M metagenome (GOLD analysis project Ga0070749, IMG submission 75180) | Aqueous microbial communities from the Delaware River and Bay under freshwater to marine salinity gradient to study organic matter... | ecosystem: Environmental > Aquatic > Marine >...
GACATTTTGACATGATGACATTTTGTCATATGACAATTTGTCACTATCATTTACTTTAATTTGTTTTACTTCACTGTGAAAGATTACTAAATGATGCACTGTTATGCTTGTTGGTGTGTTCTTAGCTTGAATGCGTTTAGTGTCTTTACTTATCCATCCTAATTGCTCTAACTCATCTAGTGCTCTTAGTACACTGCGGTAACTTACTTTAGCAAAATCAGCTATAGACTTTAATGCTATTGTTCTAGTCCATGTGTGCCAGTCTACTTTCATGAGTATAGTTAGCATTACTACTTTAACAGTGGGTTTTATATCCGCTTGCATTACTGCATAGCGTAAGTCGTATTCATTAACCATGCTTTACTCCATGGGTGCGTGTGTTAAGCGTGCTACATAGCACATAGTCTATGTATATATATATGTGATTATCGCGTCAAGAAATATTATTATAAAAAAGTTTTTTATTTTTTTTTAAAAAAGATTTGACATATAAAAAAGATTATGTTTATAGTTAATCATCACTAGGCGGCAACGTCATTAACACACACACCTAAGGAGAAACAAAGTGTTAAAGAATAAAATCAAATCAGAGCTAGCTATTAAAGGCTTAACTATGATCCAGCTAGCGGAGCATATGGGATTAACTTCTAGTGAGCTAACTAACTTACTAAAAAGAGATATGAGGATGACTAGTGCATTGAGGCTAGCTAACTCTCACTATGCTTTAACTGGCGTACAGCTTACACTAGGAGACTTTAAATAATGTTATATCTTTTAATCATTGCTTTAATAGCCCTAGCTCTTATGAGCTATCAAGATGTTACTGATTATTCTACTATAAAAGTGAGTAAGTATTCTAAGCAATTACAGCATGACGTAGTACTAGCACTATTTAAAACTATGCAACATTTAGAGAGGGTGCATGATGAGGATATACAGCACCTCATTAACATGAATGTACTTAATAAAATTAAAATTGAAGAACAAGCAGAGCAGCTACTTTTTACATGGGGTGAGTTCCCAGGTGAGAAGCTAGACTTAGACGCCCGTGATTTCTCACACCTCGTTAATGTTTATTCTGAATTCGTGCGAGGCACAGACGATGATTACATTAAACACTTAATTAACACACTATACCACTAGGAGTAACTTATGTTTACACAAGATCAAGAGACTTTAATCTCAGCACTATCTAAAAATCAAAAAGATTACCATGATAATAAAGTGGCGTTCGCTACCTTTGGGCACTTTTATAATGGTAATGTAGCTATCACGTTAGCCCATACTTATGTAATTAGTGGCAAGCCCGCACTTAATGCAGATGCTATGGCAGGTATCGTGCTTGGCTATCGTGATAATAACAATACTAAAGTGTGTGGCTATATCCGCATTATTGAGCTTAATGATAACGTATGCACACTGGGCACTAAGCGTAGAGATGAACTAGACTTTGATATACCAGAGCATACATGGTCTTTTACTATTGCAGATGCTAAGGCACGCGGATTATTAAATAATAGGGCATGGAAAACTATGCCTAAGAATATGTTACATAAGAGATGCTTAACAGCTTTACTACGTGCTTTTTACTCAGACATCATAGGCCAGACTTATAGCCCTGATGAGCTCGCAGAAATGAATGATAAATTATCAGACGCAGAGAAAGATAAGATTATATTTCAAAGTGTAGAGGGTGAGCGTGTACCAAGTAACCCGCCACCGTCTGTGCCACCCGCACCCGCACCCGCACCCGCACCAGCACAGCGTCAAGTGATGGCTAAGCCTTACTTCATTAGCGTTACATCTAATGCAGATGATTTAGACGTAGGCACCTTAAGTGAGGATAAACAAGTAGCACTGGCTGAGGAGTTAGACCCCATCTTATTAGAAACTGTTTACGCAGATAATACACTTGCACATTTAGAGACTGCTATAGAGCGCATGAAGTGCGAGGCGTTTTATAGTACGTGCTTAGCTGCTAAGGGCATCACTAATGCTAATGCGTTAAATGATATTAAAGAATATATCGCCGTGGGTGATCCTAATGACTGGGCACTATTTGATTTAATTATGCAGTATCACGCATCTAAAATGTAATTAAATAGCGTGGGCTTTCATTACTAAACAACTAGCACCCACGCTATGTGTATACTAGCCTCCCCCTGGCTTAATTGCATTATAGTCATAGCAAAATCTAAAAGATAAGGGCCTACCTATGACTAGCTGGGGGCACCTTGCTAAAAGGAGAAACAAGGGCAAAAGGACATATTTAATCTTATTACCCTTTATAAACTTATTTTAATTGATTGTCAATTAAAAAGTTAATTCACACTTGCCACCGCTACAAGCTGGCTCTAGTGTGGGGCTTTCACCCTCCCCCCGCTTATTTAAATCTACCTCATCCCAGTTAATAGCCGCTAGATCATTCCATAACTTAGCACTATCTGTGCCCTCTACTACTGTCTGATAAGGGGCCATGTTATACATATGATCACCTACATAGCTAAGCAGTGCCACCCCTCTTAATGACTCTCTATTATTCCATATAAATTTAGTTACCTCTGGCCATTCATTCTCTTTAACTGTACATGTATTACTGACATTATGCGTGAGGCCCTCTACTCTACTCTGCACGCTACCAGGTGCTACCCAGTTTTCATATACTAGTTTAACGCGTTCTAAGTGATTAAGTGCTGTGTCATCTTCTCTAGTGATGCTGCCCTCAGGTGCAGAGCATGCAAACTGTACTATCCCCGTGTGCTCATCTAAATCTACACAAGCCGCAGGCACCTTGGCTAGTAGCTCATCCCATATAGGATTAACTTTACTAAGACGCATACGTCTTATGTATCGCTTAGCGTGATGTGGATGGATGCCCGCAGAGATACCGCCCGCCACTGTGGATGTATTACCGCTAGGCTTTATGCAAGTTGTGCGACTAGCATAATTAACTCTAAACACATCAGAGTATTGTGTATTAAAAGCATTCACTATAGCAGCCCCCGCCCTTAAAATCTCAGCATCAAATGAAATAGGATTCTCGCACATGCCCGTTAAGCTTACGCCTATTAGCGCTTCCTGTGCTATGATGCGTCTAGATGTATGTGCTAGATAGCCCGCATTTAAATAGCTTGCTTGTAATGTACCTATGATAGATGCCGCCTTACACGCCTCTAAGAAATCATATCTAGTTTTATTTCTAGCCATATTGATCTCAGTTAAGTTACATGCTTGCCACCCGTGGTGATATGAATAGCCTTTTTTACTTTGGTAATATTCCATATTCTCAAGCATATCTATAGTTACATCATCTATAAGGTCACCTTTGCCATCTGTAATGCACAGACCTAAAAGGCCTATCTCAGCACATGGGTTAGTGCCGTGATGATCTGACTTAAAGAAAGCTATGCCAGGCTCCCCCCACTCCTTAGCACTCATTAAAATTTTAGTAGCTAGATGTTTATCCTCATTGCCATCTGTCTTAATGCCCGCACTAATATTAGCATAAGCCCGCTGCCCGTTATCTTTCCACCATTCCCCCCGCTTAGCGTTAATCATTTCCTCATCATCTTTATCAAATATAGCTATACTAGCTGAGCGTCTCACGCCCCCGCTAAGCACTGCTTCAGATAAAAACATGGTAATGTCTAAGCAATCAATGGGCCTAAATTTCCTATCTCGTTTAACCATCATTTTTAAATGTGCCCGTATCTTTTCTATAGCAGTCTCAAGCGGCTTATAACCTGGTGAACGCCCGCCACTTGATATTTTAGCACCTTTAGCCCTGAGTTTACTATAATCAAAATGTGGCTCTGTCTCATATCGTATATCATAGTATGAGCCTAAACAGTAACTACTAATAAGCATCTCTACTGCATTAGCCCACCCCTCTATATTATCTGCTATCGCATGAGTCTGTGGGGGGCGTTTGTTTAATGTCTCCTCTGAGATCATAAAGGGCAATTTATTAGTGTGCTTTTTACGTATGCTAAAGCCCGTGCCACACCCGCTAAGTAATAGCCAGAATGCCTCTGGGAAAAACCTCACTCTATTACATGTCGAGTAAGTACAATTATAGATCCTCATGTTGTTACGCTCAATAGCCCGCCCGCCAAATTGCATAGACCGCTGAGATGGAAATACACGTTTATTATATACGAACTCAAAGGCCCACTCTATGGACTCTTGTGCCTCATCACTATATTTAAATTTATTCAAGTGCATAGCCTTAACCCTATCTACTGCCTCTGCCCACGTCTCACGCCCTGTGCTTGTTTCTTTAGCGTACTGTGCCGCAAAAGATACGCGGCCTAAAATCTCATTCTGCATAGTTGATACCTCTTGATGTTGTAGGGGTGTCTAGCTAGACTATGAGATTAGCCCTTTAGATTCAATTATTAAATTTAGTCTTTTTTTAATAGTGTCTCTAATCTAGTTAAAGATTGCTGTATTAAATCAAGCTTGCTTTCTATGGTTTGAAATCTAGATTCATTAGCCCTAGCCTGCTCTTCTAAGCTAGCTACCTTTTGTTTTAGCTTGCCTAATTCCTCCGCATTGGCTAACTTATCTTTCATAAAAGAAAAGTACGCTAGTATTACACCCGCTATGCTTGCTATGCTTGCTAAGCTATTATAGTCCATCTTTCTAACTCCATGAGGTTTATTATGTCATTAGATACTTTTAGCATATCATCATTAAGCAATAAAATATATATGATAATAGGGGGCGTGTGGCTTCTCTCGTTAATCTTTGCATATAGCATAGGCGTTAAAGAGGGCTTTATACCTAAGCATATACAGTGTAAAGATAATATGGATATGCTAGCACAGTGTAAAAAAGATAAAGCTGATCAACAAAAAGTGTGCACTAGTGATTTAATTAAATGCCAGGCTGAGTGCAAGATAAATACTTGTGAGTCCGTATGTGCTGATAAAGTTAAGAATGCACTAGATAGCTATAAGCGTCTACTAGTAGACTTAAAGTGTGGTAGTGCTAAATGAATGCTATCATGATCCCCATCTTTTTATTTAGTTCACTTGTCACTGGTATACAAGTAGCACCTGATAAGGTGATAGATAGCACTGTTATCATGAGTGGCACTAAAGCTGATAATGATTATCTAGCATTTACTGCGGATAAATTTATTTTACTCAAGACACTAGTAGAAGCTAAAGCTAATAACTGCCAGGCAGCTATTAAAGATAGTATCGCAGTGTGCCTACATCAGCTAGACACATGCCACAGTACATGCGATAGTAACCCAGATTACTATAAGCAGACTATACGCATGCTAAGTGAGGAGGTAGAGAGTAAGAAGCGTACTATTAAACGCCTCAACACTAATAACACCATACTTAAATATGTAGCTATAGCAGCGGGTACCCTAGCACTTAGCACTAGTGCATATATTATTATTAAATAACTATTTCTCTCTATCTTTAGTAGCCTCTAGTTTCGCCACTTGTACTTTTATATTATTTACTTCCTCCCATATTTTTACCCGCCCCTCTTTACAGTGGTTAGAGCAAGCTACTACCGCATTATGCACTTGATCTAGTTGCTTATCTTGCACTGTATTTAATTGCTCAGCATTAGAAAGTTGCCTTTTAATGTCGCTAAGTGTGTTTGATATGTACCACACCACGGCTATAATAGTGCCTAAAAAGCTGCATACTTGTATGATCATATCATTACTTATATTCATAGCATTATCTCAATATAACTCTAACTAGTGAATTCACTAATCTATCACTCTCATTAATATCCTTAGGAACAATGAAGCCCCATGATTGAGTTAATGAATTATCTACATAAACTTTACCATTCTCAACATTTAACTCACCTCCTTGAATAGGAATGTCACGTGATGCTGTGCAATATGCAGGACCCGACACAGTAATTTTACATACATAATTAGGGTTCTCATCAGTTCCGTTATTTTCTGGAGTACTTTTTACTACAGAGATCTCCTCACTTAAAGAGCTTGCGACTTCCCATTGATCAGTTGATGAGCTATAAGCTACGACTTGACCAACTACCAGAGATTGATTACATTTTACAGTAACATACATAATAAACTCCTAGTTTTTAAACTTTAAATATTTGTATTGTACATGCAAACATACTTGTCTCATCAAATAAATTTACATTGTTAACTACGTCTCTAGCTCTAATTTCAAATCTAGTGCTACTTGAAATAGTAGTATGATAAATCAATCTATTACTAAAATTGCCAGTTATAAAGTGCATTTTAGGACCTACGTAAACTGAGTTAGTAGCATCATAAAACTGCACATTACAATTCCCCCCACTTGATAAACTAAAGCCCCAGCTAGCCAGCATCAAATAACTACCCGCCACTAAAGTCCATCCCTGTAACCATTGAGCCCCCCCCGCAACATGTCTTGTCACTAGTGAAGTATCTTGTTCTATTGTACAACTAGACCCTCTTAAATAAGTATTATACCCATCTGTTATTGTGCCCGAACCGCCCCACCCGCCTGTCTGCACAACATAAGACATAGCCATATCTCCAACTTTACTTCCTGCTGCTAACTTCTTAGAGTTCCCACTTCCATCAATTCCTAATACATCATTATTAGACGGCGAGCTAATTAAACTAGATAAGCCTAGATCAATATTACCCGTGCTTGAACTTTTGACATTATTTACAGAGTTTAATAAATGAGACATTTTAAACACTCCGTATCATTAAAGTACTAAATTCAGAAGGTGTATTTCCTTGAGCTGTGACAGTATTGACACCTGATGAAGCATTACTATGCAAAATAAGAGTAGTCGATGATGCTAGCTCGAAATATCCTAGAGCAGTACTCGCTGCATTATCTATAGTAGTTCTATCTTCTCCAATGAAGGCCCTTGAAGTATATTCGATTGTTCCCCCTGTATCAGTCAAGCCAAAATTGAAATACCCGCTTGAAGAAAATTCTACTCTATAAGTTATCATCGCTTGATAATTTCCTGCGGGTAGTGTGATAGATGTCACCCAGTCCGTAGCTAGATATTTTGTGATTGTTGCCCCTATGGTATCTACAATAGAAGCTGAGGGAGCATATAGATAAATAGCGCCACTCATAGAAGAAGCTCCACTATTACTATATGCGTTTGCGTCTCCTTGACCTAAAACGAGTAAGCCTGAACCCACGGATACTGTTTGATTTTGCCACTCTCCCGCCGCTGTACTATATTGTAATAATTGATTATCTGCAGGTGAACTAATATTAACATCTGACATGTTCGCAACATCTATAGAAATATTACCCGCACTATCTGGGCTTTGATTTGCTACAGTTAATTTATTATGACTCATTAAATAATCTCCCATCCTGTGCTACCATTATCTACAAGCGTGATAGACTGATTAGCTACACTTAAAGTAGTAGTGCCGTTCGTAGTAGTGTCTAGCGTCTCGCCAGTTTGCACAGCTACAATAACAGAGTGCGTGGCATCTAAAAGCTTAACTCTAATCTCACTACCGCCGCTAGATGCCGCGGGTAACGTCATAGTAATATTGCCAGTGGCCCCGCTTGTGTCTATTGCATAGTGATAGCTAAGCACTGCATTAAATGAAGCCGCCCCCTTAGTGCCATCATAAGTAAAGCCCCCGCCCCCGCCGCTAGCCGCTACAGCTTCCCACCTGCTATTAGCATTTACGTATGTTAATACATGGCCGTCTATAGGGGCACCCGCTGTGTAGCTTACATCACTTAAATCATTAGCGGTAGCTAGTGCTATACGTGCGTCTACTCTCGCTGAGGTATGATATAAATTAGCCCCCTCTGTGAGATCTGAGGTAGTCTTAGTGGCTAGGCGTGTGTCAAATCTCGCATCCGTATAATAGAGATTAGTGCCCTCGCTTACATTTGTAGTAGTTAAATCTTGATTAAATGAGCTTAGATTCACACTTGATAATGCAGTACTCACAGCTTGATTAGAGCCGTTACCTAGAAATATTTTATTACTATCTAAGTTGGGGGTGGCAGCGGTACGCCCCGCACCCCCTACTTTATAAATGCCACTATTGCCAGTGCCATCCACTTTAACTACTTTAGCTATATTCTGTATTAAGTTACTTTCACCCGTAGGGGCTGAGTTAGTTAATGCCCCCGCTGTGGTTTCACTTACATATAGCGTATTACCTAAGCTAAATGAGCCAGTGTTAATGCCATCTAAATTACCCAGTGTGACTATCTGTACATCTGCATTCAATGACGCACTAGCATAGCATAAGCCAAAGGCGGGCATAGTGCTAGCACTGTTAGCTTGTGCTTTTTGTACTACGGGCACGCCCCCGCTAACGCCACTGATATAAACCACATCACCTTTACTAAGTGCCACTCCCGCTTTAGCTTTGAATCTAACAGCCCCGTTTAAATCTGCGTGAGCTGTGATAAATCTATTAGTCTCATCACCTATAGTGCGGGTCAATACACCATCTGCTAAGAGGTCACCGCCCATAGTGACTTGAGCTACACTAATATTAGTGGTAGTAGTAGAGCCCTGATCTGTGACTTGTTGCAATGTACCTACCGCACCGCCGCTAGCTGCTACCGCTTCCCATCTGCTATTAGCATCCACATATGTTAATACATAGCCATCAATAGGGGCCCCCGCTGTGTAGCTTACATCACTAAGGTCATTAGCAGTAGCTAGTGCTATACGTGCGTCTACTCTCGCTGAGGTATGATATAAATTAGCCCCCTCTGTAAGGTCTGAGGTAGTCTTAGTCGCTAGGCGGGTGTCAAATCTCGCATCCGTATAAAATAAGTTAGTAGAGCCCTCTGTGAGATCATCACTATCTAAAACGACTGCGGGCCCGCTATCACCATTAACACTAGTTACGCCTGTAGTCTCTGCCGCCGCTTCCCAGTTACCGCTAGTGTTATTATATTTCATAACATAGCCATCTATGGGGGCACCTGCTGTGTAGCTTACATCACTTAAATCATTAGCGGTAGCCGCCGCTATGCGTGCGTCTACTCTCGCTGAGGTATGATATAAGTTAGTGCCCTCTGCTAAATCTGTAGTGGTCTTAGTGCCAAGCTCTGTGTCAAATCTCGCAGACGTGAAGTATAAATTAGTAGAGCCCTCTGCGATATTGTCACTATCTAAAACGACTACGCCCGTCTGAGAGTTGACACTGGCCACAGCATCTGTGTTATCAATCACATCAAACATAGCACTAGTGATAGGGCTAGAGGCATTTTGATTAAATACTATATGATCACCCACGTTAAGGGGGATAGTAGCAAGTGCCCCCGCTACGCTTACTATGTAGAAGTCACCTTTTAAAGATGTCGTTAAATTAGGGGATTGCGTAGCGGCATCATATGAGCCTTTATAAACTAAGCCCCCCGTAGGTGCTGAGCCCCCGCCAGTTTTAAACGTATCAAATTTAATAGCCATCAAGCACCCCTATCTATTAAAGCCACAGTATAAAACTACAATATCAGAGCCCGCAGCTTTTTTATAAGCTATGCTTGTCACATTAGAGTTAGCTAGTGCTTGACTATCTACATTAAATGTAGATAGCACTGGGATAACGCCACCGCTATTAGCTGTGCTATCACCCGCACCTGAAGCCGCACGTAGTTTAATAAATGTCTTAGCTGTGGTGTTATCACTAGCCACGCCTACAAAAGCAAACTTCAAGCCCGCGTCTAACTGTGTGCCCGTAGTAGTATCATAAAAGTCATCACTTGCTAAACTATGCCAGTCAGTGTCTGCTTGTGATGTCGCATCATAAGTAGCGAATACTTGACCCGCTGAGGCGGGATTACTAACTAAATATTTATTGCCCATCTTCTTTAACTCCTTGTTTCTTTTTAGCAGATACATTAGCACCCGCATAGACTAGATAGAGCGTATCTATAAGCCCTAAGATTTCAGTATTAGCTTTATTAAATATAGCAAGCATAACACTTGCTAGCAATGTTAGCACAAACATAGCAGACTTACGCCCGCCCAGTGACTTAATTATATTACTCATCATAATCCTCACTAGCTAATCTATAAATATGTGCCACATCTTTAATGTTACGAGTGCGTTTAGACACACCCTCCCTATAGTCACCCTCAGGGCCGTAGCCCTTAGCATTACCCTCTATAGTTTCAAAGAAGCCCTCTTTATCTGGGGGGCTTAGTGCTATAGTGATATGATTACCGTATGTGGGGCTTCTCTCACTAGAGGTGTAAACTACTACTATATCACCCGTGTATATTTCTTTAACTTTTCTATTTGTACCGCCCCATGCGTTATACATTCTATAACAAGATGGGAAAACTTTATGACGTATGCTATAGCGTGCTGAGTTATAGCAGAATGCCGCAAAAGCACCACACCAGGCAAACTGGCCATTATGTGTGTAATCATCCTCCCACGTCCACCCTATACCCTCTACGCTTTTAATATATGCGTTAATGCGTGAGCTATCACCGCCGCCCCCTGGCTCAGTAACATTTAAATTATACTCATTCTCACTACGCTTAAGCACATCATTAACATTATCATTAAAAGTAGTCTCATGATCGAAGTCTTTAACAATAAAATCATGTGGCTCTAAATCTATTCTTAATTGATTGATAGCTCTATTAGATCTTCTCAAGTCATCACTCACATCATTTAAACGCTCTATAAGCTGTGCTTTAGTAAGATGTTTCATCTAGTTATACTCCTGTGCATCATCTGCTATGCCTAGTATACCACTGCTAGCTAGATACGCATCTTTTTTATGTGCATCACTCGCAGATGTGTAGACCGTAGGCTCTAGTGTGCCTAATGTACTCACGCCATGGGGGCTAGTAAAAGTTATAAGCGACCCCACTATAGTTAAAATTTTAAGGCCCGTTATTGCCCCATCTTCATTGCCGTAAGGTAAGAAGTCTACCACATCACCCACGCTAAAAAAGCTTGTATCATTATCACTAAATTCATTAGTAGACACTGTTAACTCTGTGGTAGATGTGACAAAAGTTACTTTTAAAGTGCTATTCCAATTAACAGATGTAATGCCCGTTTTGATAATTTCTAAACTACATCCCTCTGACATGAGCTCTTGATTGATACTCTTTATCATGCCTACCTCATCTGTTATGCCGTACTCATCACCCATGCCTTTTAGATGTGGTGAGGTGCATTTAACATATGAGCCCACGTCTAAATAGATACTTTTACCCGTCCCTATATCACCCGTCCATAATCTCATAGGATTAGAAAGCACATTAAACACACGGGCAGCGATGGGGAGGAAGTAGTTATAGGCATCACCCGCACCCGCCCCTATCTCTTCAATGCTAACACCGTAGAGCTCTAAGCTTATCTTGCTTTTCTCTCCACCATATCTGTTAATAGCATCTTGATTATTATAAATAACGCTATCCCTAAACTTATTACTATCATTATCCCACCCGTATTTAATCTCTA
>Ga0070749_10002934_pt1 | contig 11438 bp, 8 predicted proteins | sample VirMetDEL_Nov_18_FD_75180 | JGI IMG/M metagenome (GOLD analysis project Ga0070749, IMG submission 75180) | Aqueous microbial communities from the Delaware River and Bay under freshwater to marine salinity gradient to study organic matter... | ecosystem: Environmental > Aquatic > Marine > Coastal...
ATAAGTTCATCTACTTTAATATTTTTATCAATAAGACAATTTTGTAATAAAACATCAATCGCTCGGCCACTTCTCAATAAAGAACGAGATGTTAAAATATCCTCATCCGCAGCTGTTAAATGCCTTATTTGTACTTGTTCCTTCTTGTGTAAGGCACTTGTTGGTGGATAAACCTTACCCATAGAAGGTAGAGAAACAAAATCGGTAGGAATAGCAAATCCACTTTTTTCACCTGCCTCTTTACCTTTATTTAAATTAGTTGCAGGAATATTGTCTATATCTATTTCCTTTTTCTGACTTTCTTCCATAACATTTCCTTTCATAATTAATATATATATACACATTAATTATTAATTAATAAAATAAACTTTTTAAACAAAAAAAATATCCTCCTATAAAAATAGGAGGATATTTTAATAAAGTAATAATATAAATTAGTACTTCAATATACAAGAATCCATTCTGACTGTCATAGTAACTGTCATAGCTTCTGCGGCTGACATATCATACTGACCAAAATTAACTGATTCACAGAAACAACCCTTTAATTCCCACTCTTCTACTGCTGCACCAACTGGATCAAGAGCTTGTAACTGTATTGTCTTCTTATAAAAAGCTGCGTAACCATCACGACCTGAAATTGTTTCATGTTGTAATCTTACCCATTCCATAACTTTCTGAGCTGATGAAGGAGCAATTGGATCATTTAAAGCGATCTCAACTGTACCCCATTCGCCCTTACCGGCTAAATATCTTTTTTGATTTAAGTAATCAATAACGATAGGAGTCGCTGTATAAGTAGGTCTTGAAAATGTTCTGCATGTAAAAGCTGGCATGCTTAAATCTGTGAAAGAGAATATAAATCTATTTTGCCTTTTAGGTTCATACGCATCAGCCAACATTGTATTTACTGGAAATGGTGTGGCCATTATTTTATCTCCATTAATTATTGTTTGTTATATAATAAATATATTTATATTTAAATTTTGGTTGGCAGTTATTATATAACCACCAACCAAAATAAATTAAATTAAGCGGCGTCTATTGTTGCACCTTGAGGTGAAACAGTTAAGTCAAACAGAATGACTTCAGCGGCGCTTGTTGGCTTTAAGAATATTTTACCCTTCATTATGTTTCTATCAACTAAGTCAGGAGTTGTTGTTGATTCATCAAGAACAGCTCTGAATTCTGTTAAACCCTGTGCTTGCTGTACACCACTAAGATAATCATTAATTGATCTTAATAATGTGCTTCTAGAAATAACATCATTTGGTTCAAACAAATACAATCTTGAGATACGAGAAACAGCTCTCTTAACTTCAAGTAACATTCTTCTAACACTAATTCTGTCTAATACTAATTCTCTCTTCTGTAGTGTTTTCTGACCGAAAACAGCCGCACCCTGACCAGCGAAAGAAGCTAAAGGATTAATATTGTTATCATATAATGTATCTCTATTTGTTTGATTCAATTTTGTAATCAATTCAACATCAGCATCAAGTGCACCTCTACTAAAACCAGCTGGTGCATACCAAGGTTGTCTTACTTTATCATTGAAACCAAATACACCTAACATTAATACTGAGGGTGGAACATCAATTCTTGGTGAACCATCAACAGGTGCTGTCATTCTAACCCAAGGATAATATGTAGCTGCAAAACTTGTATCATACTTACCAGCTTCAGTTATAGCTTGTGAAAGTGTTGTATTTGCACCAGCAGCTGTTGTTGAATTACCACTAGCGATATCCATTATATAGAAAGCATCTTGTCTAGCTGTAACCATATCAATAGCTCTCTGTACAAGATTACCACCACCAGAACTATGAACACCTGGAATAGCTAACAAGTTAAATGTAAATGTATCTGGATTTGAAAGAATACTAATGGCTCTTTCAAATGAACCAGTAATAGATGTTGTATCACTAGCGTTTGTAGCTAATAATTTATCAACTCTTGGATCAAATGCATCATTACCACCAAAAAATGGAACAGAAAATTGTAACTTACCATTACCATAAGCATCTGTGTCAGCTGAAACTAAATCACTATTTAGATCAACTAATGTAAATGTACCAGCCATATCAGCCGATGAAGATGTTGTTTCTGAAACTTTTGAATAAAGTAGTAGTCCCTTATCAGCTGATAAACTACCATTAGTCATTGTAACAGTACTCTTCATTCTAGCAATAATACCAACTTCATCATAATCAACACCCATATACACACCTGTGTCTAAATTACCACCCCTTACATGGTTTGTTTTATATGGTAAGGAAGGAATTTGAGCTGAATCCTGATCTACTTCTGTTATTGTAATTACATCCCCAGATGTAATAGTAGAGGGTAGTTCAGCAACATCAATTGTTGTATTCGTTGAACTTACAACGGTGTATGTCCCATCATTATTATATGCTGTAATTGATATATCTTCTGTTAAAGTAATGTTAACTGGATCATTATTAGCATCTACAATTGTAATATCATTTGTAGCTACAACAGATACCTTTGAACCGGCTGGAATATATGAAGGAGGATCACTTATGATTGGTGAACCAACATAAAATCCACTACCATCTGCTACAGTAATAACATTATCACCATTAGTGTTTTCTGGTGCTGTGGCTAACAAAGCGGTTGTAACAGCTGAAGTTCCGCCAACGGTGATAGTTTGTCCCGCGTTTATAAAACCAAAAGAGTCAGTTGCCGCAGTTATTCTATCTGTTGTGCTATCGAAAGAAATATTGCTCCCAGCTGTAACTGTTAATTTATCAATCGTAGGAATGATTCTAGAAACACCCTCAAAACCAGATGGTCTTGAAGCTTTTGGAGCTACCACACCCATTTCTACTCTAATTTTAGGCATAGCTTCATTTGATCTAAAACTACCCTTAACTGTTTGAACAGGTGGTGTTGAAGACATATCATACTGAATATACTGATCACCAATAACTTTTGGTAAATAATTGGCTGAATTTGGATTTAATGAAACTGTCCATGAGCCATATGATTCATCAATTATGTTACCTTTTGTTCTACCACTAGTATCCCAAGCAGTACCTAATATAACAGTAAATGTTGGATATTCGTCAGAATCAGTATTAACAGCTGCAATACCAATTTTGTAATTTGAGTTCTCATAATCACCATGAGATAATGTATGAAATCTAAATAATTTGTGAACTTTACCACCAAACTCCTGTGATACTACCCAAGGAGTATATGCATGACTAAACCCACCAACGATACTGTCATAAGAGCCATTTCCAGTAGCACTAGCAAATCCAGGAGCGTATCCCGCCGCATCTACTGCACCAGCTGAAACACCCCAACCATCCAAATCATCAGTAGCATACTCAAAAACAGTATCAATATATAATGATGGTGCTGAATATTGGGAAGTGTTAAGAGGATCATAAGCTAATTTATTACCTATGAAGTTATTCTTATCACTGCTATCTAATGAAAGATTTGTTAAACTAACAGAACCATCACTAGATGTTAAAGAAAAATTAGTAGGAGTACCAGTAATTCTATAATCCAAATTATTATCTGCTACTGTTCTAAGTATTGCTCCAACTTGATTCCCCGTTCTACAAACAGCATCAGCTGTTACGCCCGCGCCAGTAGGAAATGCTAAAAATATAGCTTTACCTTGACTAGCTGAACCTGTACCAAGTACTCTTGTAAAACTCAATGGCCTATTAGGAGATACATCAAAATACTTCTTTACTGCTAATCCACCTAGAAAATCTGCTTTATATCCACCAAAGAATGATGTAAACTCACCATTACCAACAGTAATTGGTCGAAAAGCCATACCCTTCTTACTAAATCCAATTACAGCTGGACTAGGAGTTGCACCGGGTGTTGGCGCTCGAAATGAGTTATCAATTTCTTGTGTATATACACCAGGAGATGAAAATACTTGAGTCATTTATATTCTCCAAGAAATATGTTAAAAATATTCAATTGTATATGTTCTATTGTCTGAATGACATAGTTTTTGTAAGATATACAAGTTTTGCTAAAAAAGAAAAGAAGTATATTTATAGCTATACAAGAAAACCTTATACTTCCACTACTATAAATATACTTCTTTTTTTGTCAAAAACAATATATAATATATTTTACATCATTTACTAAACCTCTGCTGCCGGTTCTACAACACCTTCTACTGTTTCACCAGCACTCTTATCTAAACTCTCTAAATTAACACCTAACTCCTCTAACAAAGTGTTTAGTTGGTACAAAGCACCTTGATTAAGAGTTAAACTATTTCTAAGATTATTAACTTCTTCTTGCTTTTGGTTAAGCTGCTGCGAAATACTCATTACAACTTGTAGTTGATTCTCTCTCTTCTCAATCAACTTTTGACTCTCTAAACTACTCATAGGACATCCTCCTTTTATAATAGTTAACTATATTATATTATAATAAACATTATATTACTTTATAAACTAAGCACAAAAAAATCCCCCAAAAAAATGGGGGATTATTGTTTTTATTTTAAATATTTTAGTAAACGTAAACAGAACTTATAGCATTTGAATTTAATACACCAGTATAAGTAGAGCCATCAGCTAAACCTAAACTAACAGTGTTACCAGTAGGTGGAGCCCCACCATTAAAGTTAACTAAAGCATCTGAAGTATTGCCGGGTTCAGCTATATTACCATATATAGTGCCACCAAGAGAATTAGATATGTTCATCACACCGCCCTCAGAATTTCTAATATTATTCCCCATAGCTAAAACAAAACGAGAAGAATGAATAGCATAGCCGTTTATGTTTTCAAAATCGCAACCTATAACACTCATAGTAGAAGGCTCAGTGTTAGAAAATGGCCAAACTCCATACCCGCCCGAACTAAGAAACGCACAATCTTCAATTATACAATTATCTCCTCTCACAACAACACAACTAGCAACATCTGTTGTTGGTAATGTATTTATTCTAGTTTTTCTAAAAGATATTCCTCTAACAACACACTCATTACCTTCTAAATTTAAAGAAGGTTGTGCATAACCGTCAGAATCTTGGGCTGCATCAGCATCTATTATAACATCCTTTGACCCTTCAATAAGCACACCATCATTACGAACAACACTCCAACCATAAACACCCGGCTTCATCATTATCCATGTATGTCCAGCATCCAGAGCTGCTTGTAAATGAACATAATTAATTAATCTAGATAAAGTATTTTTAGGATTTCTATTTACAATAGCAAAAGGTAATAAACCTTTTATCATGTGACCTACTTTTTCTATTAAGCTATTCATCTAAATTTTCCTTAATAAGTGTAGTGATTGTTAAATAAATTTGTTCCAAGAGTACCTAAATATCCACCAGTATCAGCTATACTATTAGTAACAACATTATGAGTAGTTGAAGAATCAAATTGAGTGACGTAATTGGAGGTCGTAATAGTATCGTGGGCTTGAACACAAGTAGTTACATTACGAGTCGATGTTTGCATATATACAGGACCAGCTGCATTATTAAGTGTTGTTATACCTGCGATATTATTATAATTAGAGGCGGAATCAATCGTTATACCCCATGTATTACCACCCTCACAAAGACAATTAAAAATCATATTATCAGATTGCTGCAAAGAAAATCCTTGACCAATATTATTCAAAATTTTACAACCACTAAATAAATTATAATTTGCATTTATATTTAGCAGTGTATATGACGAAGCTCCATTTTCAAAAGTTAATCCCTCAAATGTGCAATAATCAATATTATTACAGTGTAAAGCCCAGGTAGGCAAGTTTCCCCTACTTATAATAGCTTTTCTAGAACCCTTAATAATAGTTCCTGTTTTTCTCATATTAATCGGATTATATGTTCCATTTTTAACATAAACTGAAGTATGGCCTGCATCTAAAGCATGTTGCACATCTCTGTAACAAAGCATATCTGCAAACAAACCTTGATCGTTTTTACTTACAATAGCGTAAGGTAATGCTTCCTTTAATAATCTACCTATCTCTTCTATGATTCTCATTACATTTTCCTATTAATAAGTTTGATGACTATCACTATAATTAGTGCCAGACGCGTTACCCACTATATTACCAGTATCAGCTATAGAACCTTCTATAACATTGTAATTACAAGTTGGTTGTATTTGTGCTACATAGTTATAAGCATTACTAGAATGACTAATAGCATTACCAACTATATTCCTGCTAGCTCCACCGTCACTGAATATAATGACTCCACTACTACAATTATAAACCTTAATATTTATCAATATATTATACTGATTAGATCCTGAAAAATAAAAACCCCAACCTGTTGATTTCTCAACTACACAATTCATTAAGGTGTTGCTACTTGCTGTGCCTGCAAATTCAAAACCGGTGTCGCCCGTAGCATCACTATGCGTATATATGTTGTAAATGCTATTTTTATCACCTTCTATTTTTACCAATGAGTTGTTTGACGCGCCAATTGGCCTTTTTATAACTTTTAAATCTTTTATAGTGCATCTACTAGCTCCATTAATATAAATTCCATTAACATCATTAGAGTCTATTATAACATCATGTGAACCCTCTATTCTAACATTACTATTTGTTATTATCACTGGAGCATATGGGTAATTTGGACCATTACCTTTTATTTTTATCCAAGAATGGCCAGCGTCGTGTGCTTCTTGTATTGTTCTATACGACATAATACGAGCCAAGAAGTTTTCTGGCCTGTTATTAACAATAGCATGAGGTAATGCCTCTTTTAATTGCCTACCTATATTTTCTATTATCCCTCTCATTATTGCCTAGCTCCTATAGTATTGCTCGGTGCTACTTGTTCTATGGAAGTATCACCAGCCAAAACATAATGAGGATTATCACTTCCCTCAACATTTATAATATCAGCATCTAGCAATGTGCCAGAACTTATTGCCCTTCTATCTGTTATTAAACCATTCTTTGTGTTCATTATATGAGCAGAATTACCAGCCGTTATAATAGCTCGATCAGATTCTCTATCAACCTTTATACTATCTATATCATCAGCAGCTAACAAATAATGAGTGCTAGTCAAAGCAGATTGCATTCTTTCATACTCAAAACATACCTCTTCCAATTCCCAAGGGACACTTGAAAAACTAACCATAGCTATATCACCATTAAACCAATTAGGAGTATTATCATCGGTATGAGCCCCTATTCTTATCTGTCCTCCACCAGATATGGCAAACTGACTAGTTATACTTGAAGCGTTAGCGGCCGCTTGTAATTTGGTATCCGTATAAAGAGTTGCTATACCCGTTGTTCTATGAAGAGTTAAGGCAATATGGTGCCACCTTCCATCATCTACTGGCCCAGATGTCCCGCCTGAAAATATATTATTTCCAGAGTGATCATATATATAAAAATAAACATATCCACTACTGTTAATACCTATTTGTATCCTATTTGTGTTTTGTTGTGTAGTTGTGTTAGCAGCCACAGTAACAACAATAGGTGAGTTAGATGTATTTGTTGTTTTTACCATCAGAGAGATAGTAAAACCATCAGTAGCCGCTATTTCTTTAGGCGTAGTTGCTTCCAAATGATTACTACCATTAAAAGTAGCACATTTAAAACCAAAAGGACCATCATTATTAAAAGTAACCGAACCAGTATTAGTCAAATTCCACCCAAGTATACTTCTATCATTTAAATCATTTAAAGGCCAAGCACCCATTTGATTGCCCAACCCGTAGTCAGCATTAACATCAGGTCGCCATGCACCCTTTACATATGGTGTTATAAATGAAGATGTTGTTGTAATGTAAGAAATAGGTTGATATGCATTCGGGGAGAGAGCTTCCCAATTTATAGTTGAAAGTCCTTGATCAGTACCTAATAAAACACTACCTCCATATTTATAAATTCTGGATAAGGGAGAGTTTATAAAAGCCACATTATCAAGAAAACCACTAGGAGGGTTGGTTTTAAAATCATAATTCCAAGTGCGGATACTAAGTGCATTAAAACTAGAGTTATTTGTTATTGTATTTATATTTCTACCTATTATAAATGTTTGCGAGCCACCCGTCCGATAAGTATACAAAGTTCTTCCATTATAATCTAAATCACAGGTTCGACCCGGAGCAGTGCCAGATGTAATCATATCGTTAGATTCAAAAAGCTCTCCCCGTTGTGCATTATAAGCGGCTAATATATTAGTTTCTCCTGTAACTAACCAAGAGTGTTTGGGTCGTCCCAAATAGTCAGCACCAGCACCATCATATATTCTTATAGCTTTTATATCTCTTATATTTGTAGTTACAGCCGGAAGAGGATTAGTATCGGAAATTAATGTATTACTATTACCAATATTTCTTTGAGTTACATTTCCGCTATATATTTCCATACCAGAATTTGTAAATGTTATTCTTTCATCTCGAAGAAAATCAATAATAAATACATGCTTATCAGAAGCTTGACCTGTCCCTACTACATATAATTTAAAATCAAGAAAATAAATAGAACTTATTGGATTTAAAGCAACCATATTATTTAAAGAACATTCAAAAGTCATATAAGTTTGCAATGTTGGGCTTTCTCTATCTAACCAACGAATACTAGTTCCAGCATTGTTAACAACAAAAATACCGTGTGTTGGTGGTGGGCCAAGTTCATTATACCAACTAGTTGTCTTCATTTCATTTCTTGCAACTTGCCAATCCCAAACGCATTTGTGATTGTCTAAGTCAACAATAGAAATATAACGGGAGTCATAATCACTACTAACAAGATTAGGCCAAGTTTTAATAGGCGATGATAGTGATGAAACATTTGTATTACTAATAGAAGCGTCAAATCCAGCCGCCTTAGCTTCTTCTACCGTATCATAAGATAATATTTTACCCAAATCACTTTTAGTTTTTGTGTTTATCAAAGCAAAAGGCAATGCTGCTCGTATTTCTCTTGCTATTTTTTTCATAATAGGTTTCATAAAATATTTCCTTATAAATCATTATCAGAAGAAACTACCTGAATATAATTATCGCCACTTATTACATAATGTGGTGAATTTCCTTTATTTGTAGAAACCATATCAACATGATTAGCAGCTGATGATAATGTTTTTGTTTCTTGTATTAACCTCGTTTTCATATTCATAATATGAACAGTAGTTCCCGTTGTTATAATACCAACACCAGAATCTGTATCAACTTTTATGTTATCTACTGTATTAGAACTTAATAAAATATTACCATTAAGCCCGTCTATCATTCTTCTATACTCTTTTTTTATTTCCTGTTCTGTCATCGCTTCATAAGTAATTAATAGGTTAGCTAACTTACCATTATAAAAATCAACATTTGAAGTTCCATCTGAACATCTAACGCCAAACTTTAAATCGGCAGTGGCCGCTGAAGTATTTACAGATCCAGCCGAAGATCCAGAAGCACACAAAACACCATTTATCCATATTTCCATTCTATTATTATAATCATCATATATAAAACAAATATGATTCCATTTATTTTCATAAGTACTTAATGGTAAATGAAGCACCGAAACATCTACTAATCCACCGTTATCTATTTGAAAACCAATTGAAACCCCTCCACTTGAATCCGTCCTTTGAAAATAAGTTTTTATTGATCTTTCTGAATTTGGAGTGTCATTCCAAATGGTAAATAAGTTATATGATTGAATATCTATGGGAAAACTTGGATTTAAATACATAGAAATAGAAAACTTCCTATTATATCCTGTGTTTATTAACTCACCAGCTCCGCTTTGAACATACTCTAACATTTCACTATTACTGCTATCAAAAGTAGCTACTGGCCCTAACGGACCACCAGTTGAAGTAAAATCGGGAAGATTATATCCAGAAGCTTGAACAAGGTTTCTATTATTACCAGATGTGTCGTTGCCATTATTTAAAATATAACTACCCATAAGTTTGCCTAACATATAAGGTGTTGAATATGTTGAAGTTGTTAATATTTTAGCATTTGAAAAATTAGATCCACTTGCTACGATTGGATTTCTTATATGATGAGAAATCAACCCCTCATCTGTTCCATATAAAGCAACAAGATCGTCATCATAATATATTCCAACTGATTTAGAATCAGCACCAGGTGTTAAAGGCATTTTATTACTATCAGTTCCATCATAAGCAGCATTTAAATTATCAGTAAAAGAATCAGATTTAATACTATCAACAGAAGGATAATGAAACCAAACTTCTTTACTACTACTAAAACATTGAACAAGAAATGTACCATCATTACCTAACTCTACAAAATCAATAGAATCAGTTATGGTAGAATCATATATACTACCAACACCATTCATATTAGGAACAAAAACCGATAATCCACCAGCTGTTCCAGCAACCCAATAATGATGTGGCCTACCAAAAAAATCTTCCTGTATAGTAGAAGACCTTAAACAAGATATACAATTCACCGTATCATTAACAATATTTGTTGTAGATACATATAAAGTATTAGTGTTTGTTCCACTATTTCTATTTGATATATTAGAATTCGCCTTATAAAAACCAGTTGTAGCATATGAAGAAGTTTCATCATTTAATAAATCTATAACTATAACTCCATCACTATTATTAATAGATATAAAAATTTTACCATCTAAAAATTCAAAATCAGTTATAGATGAACCACTTGAAAGTTTTAATATATTGTTAGCTCCACCTTCAATATTCATATAAACTTCTAAATCATCAGTATCTCTATTTAACCATTGTATTGAACTCTGAGAAGTATCAAGTATAAACAAACCTCTTTTTGGAGGCTGCCCCAATTCAGAATACCAACTTGTTCTTTGAATGTATCTATTAAATGCATCAAAATCCCAAATATATTTAGGATTATCTAAATCTACAATAATTGATTTTTTTGATCCCTTATTGGAAACTATACTTTTACCTTTTTTAATAGATTGTTCTGGACCAACAAAAGAAGTATCACTAAATGTTTTTGTAAATCCATCATTGTTCGCATCTTGAACGGTCTTATAGGATAACAATTTACCTAAAAGATTTTTTGGATTAGGATTAACAACAGCAAAAGGTAAAGAACCCCTTAATTCTCTCGCCAATTTTCTTATTAATGATTGCATATTGTTCCCTTATAGTTTAACTTCCGAACCAAACTGTTCTATAGTATCAGAGCCAGCTAATACATATTGATATTTATCAGAACCATTTACAGTTGTTATATCTGCGTCATTTAATGTACCTTGACTAATAGCTTTCGTTTCCAATATAGCTCCTGTTTCTATATCTATTATATGAGCAACATTTCCTGTACAAACAATAGCTAATCCACTTTCTTCATCAACTTTTATTGAATCAATATCATCAGCCGCTAATGTAAAAGAATAACCAGCTAAACCCATCTTCATACGCATATATTCCAATTGTATTTGTTCTTCTGTCA
>Ga0070749_10002937_pt1 | contig 11435 bp, 14 predicted proteins | sample VirMetDEL_Nov_18_FD_75180 | JGI IMG/M metagenome (GOLD analysis project Ga0070749, IMG submission 75180) | Aqueous microbial communities from the Delaware River and Bay under freshwater to marine salinity gradient to study organic matter... | ecosystem: Environmental > Aquatic > Marine >...
CGATTCGGCTCAGACGGATTTTGATACGTTGTTGACGGCGTTGGTGACGCAGGCGTCGACGGCGATCAAGCGGTATGCGGGGCGCGAGTTTGCGCCGCAGACGTCGGCGGGTACGGCGCGGGTGTTTCGGTACGAGGGTGGCGGGTACCTGTCGTTTGCGCCGTACGATGCGACGACGATCACGGCCGTTGCGATCGACACGGACACGTCGAGCAGCACATCGCTGACGCTCGACACGGACTATTTCCTGTGGCCGGTGAACAAGAACGATACCGTGTGGACTGGTATGCAGATTCGCGGGTTTAGTGTGCCGTCGCGTACGAGCAGTCACGGGTACAAGCCGTATCGTGAGGTGACGGTTACGGGGACTTGGGGGTTCTCGGCGGTGCCTGGTGATGTGGAGCTTGCTGCGAATATCCTTGTGAAGTGGTGGTATGAGCAGCAGACTACGACGCCGGGCGGGCAGCTGGGCGATCTGAGCACGCGTTACGGGCCGGTGTTGTGGCCGACGGCGGTTCGGCAGTTGCTCGATCATTGGCGTGTGGTGCAGGTCTGATGGCTCGCGGCTGGCAGATCGACATCGAGGGAATCACCGAAACCGCGCATGGCCTTGGCGTGTTTGCTGAGGGTATTGAGGAGGCGGTGCATCGTTCGTTGAAGGGTGAGGGTGGCGAGGCGATCCTCAGTGAGATGCGGATGGGGATGCGTGGCAGTGTTCGTACTGGGCGGACGCTTGCGTCGCTGAAGATCGACGACTACTTCGCCCGGTCGGTTCGGATCGGTGCGGTGCATGACGGGTCGTACATCGGGAAGTTCATCGAGTCCGGTGTTGCGCCGCATGAGATCAATCCGGGTGCGCAGCGGGAGAACAAGCGGCAGCGCAAGTCGGAGCGGCGTGGCGGCCTTGCGGGGGAAACCAATCGGGGGCTGCGTATCGGCAGTCGGTGGGTGTCGCACGTAGAGCACCCCGGTTTTCGCGGCAAGTGGGTGGCGAAGCGTTCGCTACGCACGGCGAAGTGGGAAGTGGAAGCCGCCACCATTGACGAGTTGCACAAGCTCGCCGCACGCGCGGGAGCGAGCAGCGCATGAGCACCATCATTCAGGATGTGCGGACGGCGATCAGTGCGGCGGTGACGTCGGCAGGGTTGACGTGCCACTCGTATCAGGAGAACAGTATTCCGACGCAGCTACCTGCGGCCGATCTGTGGCTGGACAGTGTTGAAGCTGAGGATATGTTCGATCAGAAGTTCGGGTTTCGAAAGTTGTCGTTTACGTTGACGGTGTACCAGTCGGCGGGGCCGCGGGCTCAGAAGGCGCAGGCGTATCAGGATGCGAATCTGCATCTGGTGCTGACTGCGCTCGGTGCGGATCGTACGCTCGGCAATAAGGTGCGGTCGTGTGAGATCACGGGGGCGCGGACGTACGCTGCTCGGGTTGAGGGCAGTGGTGCGGCGTATGTCGTGACTGAGGTTGCGGTGGTGGTGACGCCGCATCCGAATGCTGCGTAGGGCCATCGGCGTGGCCGATAACTACGGGTGTGGGCGTGCGGGCTACGCCTATGTTCAGGGTGGCGGTTATCGGTGCAGGCAACTGGGGCGCTCGCGTTGCGGCGCGGGTTCGCGATATGGATGGCATGCGTGTTGTCGCGGTGTGCGACCAGCATGAGGGTACAGCTCGCGATGTTGCGGCGCGTGTTGGCGCTGACCCGGCAACGGATTGGCATTACGCGCTCGATAAGGCTGACGGTGTGATTGTTGCGACGCCGCCGACGCCTGCGCGTGCGGAGCTCGTGGCGGCCGTTATTGATGCGGGCATGCAGCGTGTTCGGGTGGAGAAGCCGCTCGCTTCGTCGTATGCGGATGCTGTGAGCCTTGTGGGGCATGCGGCGCAGGCGTCGTGCCGTTTGACCGTCGGCCATACCAGCGTGTTTCAGCCGATGCTGCCGGCGTTTGCGGATGCGATCACGCCACCGTTGACGGTTGCGGCGATGCAGTTCGAACGTTTGTGTGAGCGTGCTCCGGTGCATGCGGCGTCGACGTCGCCGGTGTGGGACTTGATGGTTCACGATTTCGCGATTCATCAGGTGGTAGCGCCGGATGCGTGGGATGGTGGGCCGCCGACGGTTCACGGTGCGGCGGTGATGCCGAACGGTGCGATCGTTGCGACGGTTGGCACCGCAACATTCCTGGCATCGTGGGCGCATCCAAGTACCACGCGGCGTGTGCGTGCGTTCGTCGGTGCTGCGGATGGTACGACGGCGCAAGTGACGTACGACGAGCAGTGCCAGTCGATCCTTGCGGTGGGCAAGTCGTATACCGCGACCGATGCGCCGGACGCGCTCGGCCTCGAGCTTGCCGCGTGGCGTGACGGGGGCGGGTTCGCTGCGATCAAAGCTGCGCAGATCGTGCATGTCGCGGAGCAGGTGGAACTGCTGTTGAACGCGAGGGCTGGCGTATGAGCGAGCGTGAGGATCGTGCGACGGTATGGGATGCCATCGTTCATCGTGATGCGAACGTCGATCCGTGGGCTGCGATCGGTCATCCTGCTGAGTGGCGTGGTCAGGCCAGCATGTTCCCTGCGGTGATCGAAGAGCATGCGACTGTCAGCGAGTTCGCGACGGTGCAGATGGGCGTACGGCGTCGCACGGTCGTGGGGCGTAACGCGTGGATTCAGGCCGGTGCGTATGTCGGGCATGATGCGCAGATCGGTGGCGGTACCGACGTGTCCCCGAATGCGGTGGTCGGTGGCGGCGTCACGATTGGCGACGGCTGCAAGATTTACAGCGGTGCGGTTATCAGTCCGAACGTCACGATCGGGGATGGGGCGATCATCGCGGCGAATAGTGTTGTCACGCGTGACGTGCCGCAGTGTGAGGTGTGGGGCGGTGCGCCTGCCAGGTACATCAGGGATCGCGAGCCCGCATGAGGATTGGCTTGTTCAGTGCCCGGTTTCTTGGTGAGGCTGTCGCGAATCTGATTGTGGCTGCGGGGCACGAGCTCGTGGCGCGGCATCATGTGGCGGCGGGTTGGTGGGGCGTCGCTGGTGAGGAGCATCGTGACGACGTGTTCGCCGCTGCTCCTGAACTGGTCGTCAGCGTGTTGACGGACCACATATTCACGGCCGACGAGATTGCACAACCCGAGTGTGGGATCGTGAACCTGCACCCTGCGCCGTTGCCGGAGTATCGGGGCTGCAACTCGTACAGTCACGCGATCCTGAACGATGATTTTGTGTACCGCGTCACGCTGCACCGGGTGGATGCTGGCATCGATACGGGTCCGATTATCGATGACGCGTCGATGACGCTCTTGCAGCACGACACTGCACGCTCGTTGCATGATCGGGCGCAGGCGTTCGCGCTGATGGTGTTCGCGAAGAATCTGCACATCATCACGCGCCATGCGTACTCGCTGCGAGCGCAAGACGAATCGAAGGCGCGTTATTACCGGCGCGACAGCCTCGAGCCATATCGGAACCTGGCGGATCACCCCGAGGGGGAGTGGCCGCGTATTCGTCGCGCGTTGAACTTCCCGCCGTTCCCGATGCCGGAGTAGGTATGAACGACACGCTGCTGATGGTGATGAATCCGCGGGCGATCCCGGAATGTATCGACGCGATCCGCGAGTTGCGTGGCGTCGATAAGGCGTGGATGCAGTACATGACTGAGATCGAGCTGGTGGATGTCGTCGCGCGGATCATCGCGAATACGAAGTATGAGCGGTACATGATTCTCAGCGATGATTGTGTGCCGTCGCAGCGATCGCTGGATCTGGTGCTGGACGTCCACGCCGAGAACCCTGACGGGCTGGTGTGCGCGTGGATCAACGTCGACAATGCCAGTGATCGTACGACTGTTCATCCCACGCCGCTGCGGGATTTGGATTATCCCACTGAGGATTCGTACGCGTTCCTGACGATCGACGAGGTTGGCGAGTTGCCGCGGGAACCGTTGCGCGTGTACTTCCACGGGTGCAATCTCGCGGTGATGAATCGGGATTTGTGGGACGCGTACCCGTTCGGCGTGTACGACGCGGGGTTCGCGTCGGATTACCACCAGTGCGTTCGCCTGCAACTGGGGGGCGTGCCGATTTGGACGCACCCTGATGCGCTGGTGTACCACGTCAAAGAGGTGCAGAACCAGTTGGACAAAGCGCCGGAGAAGCAGCTGCTCATTGGCAAGCGTGCGCCGCGTGTCACGATCGAAAGGGAAACACCGTGGGCCGGATAATCGCGATGCTGTGCTGGTATAACGAGCCGCCTAGCTGGCTGGCAGCGACGGTAAGTAGCCTCGCGCGGATCGGTGTGGATCACGTTGTCGCGATGGACGGCGCTTACCTGCTGTTTCCTGACGGTCGGCCGCGTAGCAATCTCGCGGAGGCGCAGGCGATCCTGATGGCGGCTGATGCTGTCGGGATCGGCGCTACCGTGTACCAGCCCGAAACGCTGTGGTATGGCGGGGAACCTGAGAAGCGCACGGAACTGTTCAAGATTGCGAGTGCCCACGGGACACCGGGCGAGGACTGGCTGTTCGTGATCGACGCGGACGAGGTCATCACGAAGGATTGTCCGACGATCAAGGACGAGCTCGCGGGCACGGACGCCCTTGTCGCTCACGGCCGTATCGAGCAGTGGTGGGACGATCACCAGGCGAACCCGGACACGGCGCGGATCGCGCGGATGATGCCACACCCAACGGTGTTCGGACACCTGCAGAGCAGGTTCTTTCGGATCATCGAGAACATGCGTTGCGACACGACGCACTTCACGTATGTCGGGGAGTGGGAGGGCGTGTCGTGGACGCTGCGCGGCGACAAAGCTGGGCGAGTGTTGGGCTACACGCAGGCGGATGCGTTCACTCCGGATCGGCTGGTGAACATCGAGCATCGCGATCCGTTGCGGGATCTGACGCGTGCCACGCTGAAGAAGGACTATTACGAGAAGCGTGACGAGATGGGCATCGAACGGGTCGAGGGCATGACAGCCGACGCGTAGGTAGCTACCGCTTCGCGATTCGCTGGTGAGTTGCGGAGGGGATCGTGCCCGAAGCATCACCGAAAACGTCGAAGCGATCGAAGGTACTGGTCGAGTTCGACCCGCGTACTGCGTGCGATGTCATCGCAGGCGTCGATTCTGACGTGGTGATGGAGCGTGGTGAGCGCAAGTGGTTCACCGATAGCGAGGCAGCGACGCTGCTGGCGCTGACGTTCGATGGGCGTCCGATCCTCCGCAAAGCCGAACCTGATGCGGAGAGTGAATCGTGACGCAGACCGTCAACAACATCGTGGTAGCCGGGCCGGTGATGGTGTACGTCAGTTCCAGCGTCGGTGAGGCCGCGCCTGCGAACAGCATCGCGAAAGGTACCGCGTGGGGCGGCGGCTGGACGGAGGTCGGGTTCACGCAGGACGGTGTTGAACTCGAGATCGAGACGGAGAAGTTCGAGGTCGTCACGGACCAGTACAACGCTCCCGTCAAGGATTTCATCACCGGCCAGAACATGAGCTTCAAGTTCAACGCCGCGGAGGGTACCCTCACGAATCTCAAGCAGGCGCTTGGGTATGGCACGGTGACGAGCGGTTCGACGGAATCGACGCTGGGTGTGTCCGCGCAGGATGGCATTCCGACGAACTACGCGGTCGGGTTCGAGGGGTACGCGCCGGGCGCGACGTCGTCGGCGGTGTATTACCGGCGCGTCATCATCTGGAACGGATCGGTGCAGGGGAACTTCTCGCTGAGCGCCAAGAAGGACGGAGTGCAGACGGTGGAGTACACCGTCAAGGCGTTCCCGTACCCGAGCGCGACGAGCACCGAGCGACTGTGGAAGGTCATCGACCGCGTCGTCTGATAGTTCAAAACCAGTCGGCCAGGAGGGCTGAATCATGTCGCAGGGTGCGAAGGTATTTGATCCGTTCGCGGTGAAAACGCCGGACGAGGATGTTCCGTCGATTCTTGGGCCGGAGGGCAGGGAGTTCAAGCTCGTTGCTGACATTACCGCGTCGAAGGAATCTGCGATCCGGGCGGCGATGGAACGTGTCGATGCGGTTGGTGTGGACGCGTCTGGTACGGATGCGGTTGATGCGATCGCTGACGTGGTTGCTGCGGCGACCGTTGACGGTGACGAGCTCGGCGCGTGGATTCGCGAGGAGTGGCGCGAGGATCGCCTTGGTATGCGTCAGGTGCGTGGCCTGGTGGAGTTCGTGTCGGCGTGGCTGGCGAAGGACGTTGACCCGGAAGGGTAACGCCCGAGTACGCCGATTTGCTGGTGGTGCTCGGGCGCGAGTTCGGCTATCGGCCGCATGAGGTTGCGGCGCTTCCGATTCGCATGATTCGTGTGCTGGTCGCTGGGTTGCAGCGTGCGCGGGACGCTGACGTTGACGACGGGGCGGTAGCTACCCGCGAGGCGGGGCGGGCGGTACCGATGAGTGCCGACGAGTTCCGTCGGCTCGGCGCAGGGATGCACGGTTAGGGGGCCACGGTTGGCGAGCATCTATCGATTGCTGGTTGAGGCGCGCGGGGATACGCGTAGCGCCGAACGCTCGATGAAGCAGCTGCAGCGAAGCGTCCGCAAGACGGGCCAGTCGATGCAGTCGTTCGGGCGTAGCATGACGATGGGTGTGACGGTGCCGATCGCTGCGGCGTTCGCGGTGGGTGTGCGCGAGACGATGGCGTTGCAGAAGGCGACGGCGCAGACCAGTGCGGTGCTCAGGTCCACGGGCAAAGCCGCGAATGTCAGCGGCGGCCATATCACCAAGATGGCGGACAGCCTCAGCCGCCTCACCGGGATCGATGACCTCGCGATTCGCGAAGGTCAGAACCTGCTGCTGACGTTCACGAACATCCGCAACGAGGCCGGCAAGGGCAACAAGGTTTTCGATCAGGCATCGCGTTCGCTGCTCGACATGGCGACCGCGCTGGGCAAGGAGCCGCGTGACGCGGCGATCATGCTTGGCAAGGCGCTCAACGATCCGGTGAAGGGCATCACGGCACTCACGCGTGCCGGTGTGTCGTTTACGCAGGCGCAGAAGGATCAGATCAAGACGCTGACCGAGACCGGTCACCGGATGCAGGCGCAGAAGATCATTCTCGGTGGGCGGCGTAAAGAGTTCGGCGGGAGCGCCGCAGCGTACGGCGGCACGTTCGCCGGGCAGATGGGCAAGCTGAAAGAACAGTTCGAGGAAATCGCGATGAGCATCGCGGTGCTGCTGATGCCCGCCTTGACGGAGCTCGCGAACTTCGCAAGTCGCGCCATGTCGGTGTTCAACAATCTCACCGACAGTCAGAAGCGACTTGCGTCACGCATCATGCTCGCCGCTGCGGCGATCGGCCCGCTGACGTTCGCGCTCGGCGGCCTGGTATCCGCATCGGCCTCACTGATTCCCGCGCTGCTGGCGATCTCGTGGCCCGTTGCCGGGGCGCTTGCACTTGGCGCAGCGATCCTTGCGCTCACCGGCTACATGATGAAAAGCAATGGCGGGTTCGCACGGTTCGGCGAAAACCTCAAGAAGATGGACAAGGATCTGCGGTACCTGCGCGTCGCGTTCTACGATCTCGGGATCTCGGCGCTCGAGGCAATGCGTGGCATGGTCGGCGGGCTGAAGCTCGTTGCACAGGTCGTGCCGGGATTGTCAGGGGCCGTCAACGGATTGGACGCGTCGATTACCGGCCTCGAGATGTCGCTCATCAACTCGCGCGCCAAGACGCTCGATCACATCGAGATGAGCGGCAGGTTCAGGACGGCGCTGCAGAATGCGGGAGCGGCGGCGCGGGAAGCGGCCAAGAACTCGGATACGTTTGCTGAATCGATGCGTAACGCGCGGAAGGCGTACGACAACTGGCAGCCGCAGCCGAAGCGTGTGACGTTCGAGGTGAACCTCAAGAAGAACGGGTTTGGCGGGAGCCTCGGCGGGTTTGTGCCACCGACGCCACCGCTGCCGGGAGCGCAGGGGCGCAGCTCGCAGGGCGGCGGCAAGAACTGGCTGAAAGAAGCACTGATGCCGCTGACGTTCACGTCGCCAACGGGTGTTGGTGGTATTAACGTGTTCGGTGAGCGGAGGGGCGGCACGGTTGAGGACGTGCTCGGGTATTCCGCGCTTGCATCTGGCGATGCGTTCACGACGAACGATGATGGCAGTGTTACGGAGAACACTACTGTCACCAGCTTCTTGCGGGCGCGGCAGGCAGCTGCGAAGCAACGCATCAGCGAACTGATTTCGCGGCGTGATGCTGCAATCAAGGGGATGCCTGCGGCGCGGAAAGCGTTGCGCAACGCGTACACGCAGATCGCGAAAGCTGAGCGTGCGAAGTCTGGCAAGGCCGGAAAGAAGCGCCGGGCGCAAGCTGCCATCGACAAAGCGGAGAAGCAACTGGCGACGCTTGAGGGTCTGAGGGATTACGCGAACAGCGAGATCATGAGCCTCGGCGGCCAGTACCAGTCAGATACCGAGGCGCTCGAGCCGCCACCGACACGAACCGCGGACACTGCAACCGACGTTGACGGCATCGCGACCGATGCCGGCGGCACCACCATTGCGCCGACTGGCATTGATGCCAGCGCAGTGTTCGGCGGCAACATCGGCACGGGCCGGTTCTACGCCACGGGCGTCGGCAGCGGCACCGTAAACATCACGCAAGTGTTCAGCGGCGAACCGAACATGATGGTCGCCGCACAATCCGCCGCGTGGAGTTTCCGTACGATCATGGCGAACGCGCCGGGAGCAACCGCATGAGGCACAGCGGCGCACTGTACACGCTCACCACCCCGGCCGGGACGCTGACGTTCAACCCGGACGCCAGCAGCGGACTGTTCCTCGACTACGACGGAATGCAGTTCACCGCCGACGTGCGAACCAGTCGCGTGAGCCGCCCACAGGCGCACGGCTCGTACATGGATAACGGGTTCGAGGAAGGCGCGACGGGCGTCATCAAGGGCGTGATCGGCGCGTCCACGCTCGCGGCACGCAAAACACTCGAGGACACGTTTCTGAAATGTGCGCGCAGCCTGCTGGGCGAGGAAGGCACGGGCACGCTCACATGGACGGAACCTGGCGGGTCCAGCCCAACGGATGATCGGCGGATCACCGGTCTGCGGCTTGCTGCGCCCGTGCAGTTGCAGGGCCGTGGCGGGATGCTTATGGGATTCCAGTTGATGCTTGCCGCGGAGAAGTCGACCGCTGAGGAATCCACGTCATCGAACGAGGACAGCAGTGCCCTGACCGATGGCGGCACTGGGCTGGATTTCGCGTTGACGTTCCCACTGGTGTTCGAGGCTTCGACTGGTGGCGAGCTCACGCTCACGAACAGCGGCACTGCAACCGCGTACCCGGTGCTGCAGGTGTACGGGCCGATTGGTGCGCCGCGTGTGACGCACACGACCAGCGGCAGCGTACTGCCGTTCACGAGCAGCATCGGCACCGGCGACTATTGGGAGATCGACCTGTTCGAGCGCACGATCAAACTCAACGGTTTGACGAGTGTGTTGCAGAACTTGGATATGGACGATGCGACGTGGTTCGGGTTGACGGTAGGGAGTAACACGCTGCGCTTGACGGGCAGCGGGTTCGATTCAAATACGAAGCTGCGTGTCGTTATGCGCGACGCGTACGCGATCTAGGGAGAGACGCGATGAGCGGCAATACCAGCACACTGACGAACAGCCCGGTAGCGTTGCAGGCTGGCAGCTATTCGGCGCAGCAGCTGCGGAACCTTGTTGCTTGTGCGACTGCGGATATGCAGGGTCTGATTTCGCGCGGCGATTTCGCTGTCACGCAACGTGCTGCCGGTGCGAACATGAGCGTCGACATTGCCGCAGGGCGTGCGCTCGTTGTGCCTGCGTCGGTGACTTACCAGTCCGGGTACATGTGTCAGAACGATTCGAGTTACAACACGAGTTCCAACGGTGGTTATACGTGGACGGCGGCGGACGGGTCGAACCCGCGCATCGATCTCGTGTGCATCGAGGTGAAGGACAACGCGCACGACGCTGGTGGTATCAACGGGTTCCGGTTCCGTATCGTTGACGGCACGCCGAACGCGAGTGCGACGCACCAGCTGGAAACGGCGTACTGGCCTGCGGTTCCCAGCGGGTGCCTGCCGATTGCTGCGATCAGGATTCCCGCTGGTGATACGACGATCAGCACGACGGACATCACGAACCTGAACCCGATCGCTGGTGGTCGTCCTGTCACCAACTATGTCGCCACGGAGGAATCCAGCTCGGGGACCGGCATGGGCCGCCTGGTGTCCACTGCTGGCACTGCTGATTTCACGATGATGTATGTACCGTCGGCGCAGTCTGTCGTGGAACTGGCGTATCGTTCGCTGGCGAAGGCCAGCACTGCCGTAGGGAACCACGATTTTGCGGTGTACATCAACGGCACCCAGCTGAAGATCCCGGTGCTGCGTGCTGCGCCGATCGCATCGGTATCACGGTTCACGCTCGGCACGAAGTACACGCAGGTCGCGAGCGACGCTGGCGTTGCGGCCGGCGGCGTCAATGCGACGGCTGGCCTGTTCACCACCGTTGCAGACAGCACCACCGATCAGACGTTCGAATCATCCCCAGCGGTGTTCGCATCGGCACTCGCCACCACAGCATCCGGCCGATACCAGCCGTGGATTCCGATTAGCGGTATCACCGCAGGCTGGAACGTGTTTGAGGTCCGCTACCAGATGAGCGCGAACACGCTGTCCTGCAAGAACCGGACAACGATCACGCGACTGGCAGCGTAACGTGACGCAGCCCACGTGGGAACTGGTACTGGCCGACAATACCGGCACGAATACCGCGATCCTGACGCTCGCCGCGGAACGTCAGATCACGTACCAGCTGAACGGCGCAACAGTCATCGAGTTCAGCTTGCCGCTCACCAGTGACCAGGTGGATGCGATCACGCCGGGCCGCAGCCGCGTGAAGGCGTATCGGCGTGGCGTCGATGATTCGTCCAGCACGCTTCGCGCGTACGGGATCGTGTGGACGATGGAGCAAGCAGCGGGGGATTCCGGTATCGGCATGGCCCGTATCGTTGCGGTGGACCCGTTCGGTGCGACACTGCCCCGCCGTCATAACTCAACGAATCACGGCGCGATCGATCAGGGCACGCTGCTGAAAACCATCATCGACAGCGCGAACTCCACCAGCGACACGTTCGTTGCGACAGATAGCGCGAACGTCACGACCAGTACCAGCCGAACGATTGACTGGACGCTGACGCCGAAGTCCCTTGCAGACGCGATGACCGAGATGGCGCAAGTACAGGACGGAACCGACTGGGCACTGATCCCCACGGACAGCGGCGTCGACATGGCGAACCTGTACGTGTATGGCGGCGAGCGCGGCAGTGTCGAGGACGCCGCGATAGTCGGGTATGGCGACGGTACCGTTGCGAACTGTACCGCGTTCCGCCGAACGTACGACATGGATCAAGTCGCGACGTGGGTAC
>Ga0070749_10002939_pt1 | contig 11432 bp, 29 predicted proteins | sample VirMetDEL_Nov_18_FD_75180 | JGI IMG/M metagenome (GOLD analysis project Ga0070749, IMG submission 75180) | Aqueous microbial communities from the Delaware River and Bay under freshwater to marine salinity gradient to study organic matter... | ecosystem: Environmental > Aquatic > Marine >...
ACCGAACGATGTTGAAAAAGTTTAAGATTGTAGAATGAAGTTTGTAGAAATCACAGAAGAGCAGAAGGCATTTCCTGGTGAATTTCTTCTTCATGAGCCAACTAACTCTATTGTTATGTGTGGCGCTTTTATGGGTGACAAGATTAGAGCCCTGAACAATGGTAAATTGTTTGAAGATGTGAAGAGTAACTTCAAGAAAATATCTAAATAGTTGACACTGGCTTTAAACGAGCTATAATGTATGTGTACAGTGGAGAGCTATAGTGAACCAAAAGCCAAGAGTTAGAAAACATTTCCAACTTCTTACTGAAGAGCAAGCAAAATCTCTTCTTGATAGAAGACACATTCTTTTGTCTGACAGCGAAGTTATCCAGCAGTCAGCAAAAAAGAAAACCGTTACTATGGAGGAAGCTAGAGATTATTATAAGTCTTTGAGCAGTTATAGAAAGAATATGGCTAAAAAAAGCGGCCAACAGCTTGAGCAGGGATATTATAATCCGATCAAGGGCTGTCTGGACCCGCCTAAGACCCCGCCAACTCACCAAAGAGGGGAGCTTGTTATCAAGATGTATCTTGAACAAGAGGGCCACTGTGCCTATACTCTTGACGGGCCTTATGATTTTCTTGATTTTCAAATTGAACACATAGATCCTAATCTTGGAGACCACCCAAATAATTGGGCGCTTGTTCTTAGGAATGTTAACGAAAATAAGAAAAACAAATCAATCAAGGACTTTGTTGACTTCTGGCAATCAAAGATTTCTTCTGGATTCGATTTTAAATCACACATTAATCAGTCTTACAAGAAGTCAGCCAACAATGAGATTCTAAAAAATAACATTCTATCTATGTCGGAAGACATGTTGAAAAAATATGTGAAGTCTCCCGATTATCACACAGACATAAAAGGTTCAGCCGGAAAATCTAGACAATATACTTGGAGAAACGTTGGAATGTCTAATATTGCTGAGTATAGGATTAAGAAAGAGACCGGAGAGAAAAGAGCAGGAGGCTCTCAATTTCAATACATTGAACTGTTTGACACACTCAGGGATGAGTACCTGTTTGGCTCGAAAGAGGCTTCCAGAAATAAGTTTCTACAAGCCAGAAGTGTCTGGAAAAAATACTCAACTAGCGAGCTTCAAAATGATGAATTTGCCGAAGCATTGGCTAGCATCATCGAAAGCTCAGCTTATCACGCTCAAACCTTTGAACGAGATAGTTTCATAAATAAAGTAATTAAAAATTCTTATAGGTGGCCAAATGGAAATCAGTAATAAAACCCTCTATCGTTATGCTGGAGGTAAAAACAGAGTAAAAAATGACATTGCTAAGGAAATACATAGCATTGTTCCAAATCTAAAAAATATAGTCGCTCCTTTCTTTGGTGGAGGGTCCGTAGAAATTCTTTTAGCTAGTCAGGGGGTTAAGGTTGATGCTTATGATGTTTTTGAGCCTCTCACTGATTTCTGGCACTATGTCTTAAATGAAGAAGATGGTCAAGAAAGGCTAGGGAAAGTCCTTAGACAAAATCACCCTTTGAATGTTAAAAAGCAGGATTATCCCTTGCTCGACTCAAATGGCAAGGTTGTTCATAAGCTCCAAAGAAAAGTTGATGGAACAGTCAAAACCAAAAAAGATGGGACTCCATATAAAAAAGTTGTGTTAGATAGTGAGAAGAACAAACAAGCTAACGAATTCAACAGAGAACATTACAAAACATATTTACCCCTTCTTGATTCAAGTGACAGGTTTACTAGAGCTTGGGCTTTCTACATTCTTATGAAAGGCTCTTACAGTGGTAAGATTGGCTGTTCAACCTACCTGTCAAGAGAAGAATTCAGGATAGTGGGGATTGAAAAGATGGAGAAGTTCCACAACCCCAACCTTAGTGTTTCACTTGGTGATTGTTTTGATGTAATACCAGACAACCCTGATACATTTATGTATTTAGATCCACCCTATGCTGACACTGTGAGCACTTATTATGGTGTTGATGGCTCTCTACATAAAGGATTCGATCACATTAAATTAGCGAACATACTTAAAAACCATAAAGGCGGCTTCTTGATGTCGTATGACAATTCTTCTCAAGTAGTTGACCTTTATAAGGGCTGGACGGAGTTCAGATATATAACAATCCCTTATCAAATGTCTGGTACAAAAAGATACGATAAAAAAGAACTGATGATTGTTAAGCACCCTTCTTAGAACTTGACACGACTTTTAAACGAGCTATATTGTGTGTGTACGCTGGAGGTACAATGGAAGAGCATGATGGTGTTGTTGAGTGGTGTGAGTCCAATGGTGTGACTTGTGAGAACCCCTTTGATGAGTTTGCTTGGCTGTGGGATGATTGGGATGAAGACCACGACCTGAGTGATTGGGGTATGTAATGTATGTTGTCTACGGCATTACTGATTGTCCTTGGTGTTTAAGGGCAGAGGCTCTCTTGATGGAAAAGGAGCAAGAGTATGTGGTTGTAACCATGGACTTTTCTCCATCCTTCAGGAAAGCCATAAAAGAGAAGTTCGACTGGAATACATTCCCAATTGTTGTATTTCATCAAGACGATTCTCTTGAAGATTCCAAAGTAATTGGAGGCTTTGAGCAGCTAAATCAAAGGCTTCTCTGGGATCCGATGGTTGGCCAATCTAATTAAAATGTGGACCTAGAGAAAGGCGACTTAGTTAGGTGGGTTATAGACTATCGGGTATATGAGCCGGTTAGCAATGAGGCTTATCCGGTTGAACCGCTTTACGCTTATGGAATTATAATAAAAGCGAACAATGGAAAAACCATTACTGTTGCTTGTTTTAAAAACTGTAAGCAAAGCTGGCAGGTCCTTCATATGATACACGACCGCTTTGAAATCTTAACAAGGAGGTAGATTGTCAAAAGTCAAGAAGAAAAAAAGACTCACCGACAAGCACTTTAAAAGTTGGGATCTTCAGAGAATCCATAGATATATTCATACTTTGCCCGACGCTCGTGGCAGAGAGCGCATCGACGAGTCCTCCTACAATGCAAAATCTATTTTGGCTTGGTCTACACTTTTGACCTCTTATGTGTTGGGGTTTTTTGTCTGGTGTATTCTCGTAGATTTCGTCCATCGCCTCGATGGACAGGCCGGCGGCGTGGCTTTTGTTGGACTTTGGGTATGGATATACGGATGTTGGTATTTTGCATTCTTCACCAATCGGACATTGATGTTGGTGGCTAATATCCTATATTTGCCAGCGTCCCATGCAGAGCACCTTTTGATTGACCCAGATGGAAATCCAGAAATGTGCTTTCTTAGTGACTACCCAGCACTCGAAGGATTCTACGGTTATCGTCTTCCTAATGTCGGTGATCTTTCAAAGATTGAAAGGTATATGAACAATTGTTAGAACTCTCACCTTTGGAGAAAAAATGAAAACATTTAAGAATATTATGTTGTGTGCGCTAGCCACAATCGTTGGCTCACCTTTAGCCTCACTTTTAATTAACTTAGTTATTGATATGCTTATATGGCTTGAAACTGTAGCTAGCTATATTACAGCGTCTATTAGTTTTGGTCCAGTTCAAGGGCACTATTCCGATGTAGGCTGGTTGGTAATTGTTGCGGGCATTGTAAAGTTTTTTGTTCCTTTTGTTGGAGCAGTTAATATTGTAAACTTCGGAGAAGGTAGCAAGTACACTTGGCCTCCAGCAGCCTCTTTCTTTTTGTTTTCTATGTATTTTGCCATTCACAATGTGTACTATTACATGAACGTGTTTAACAACAATTAGATTTGAGGCATTCCATTAAAACATTAACAAGGAGGTAGATTGTCAAAAGTAAAAAAAGGTAGCTTAGTCCATTTGTACAGGAGAAAAGTATCAGGAGTCGGCTTAGTTCTTAAACAAGTCGAGGACATGGAAAAGAAGTATGGTATTGATGTTCAGAAAGTAATCGAGTATAGAAGTGAGGTGACAAACTGTCACTGGGGAGAAAGAACAAAGCTTGCTCTAACTAAGCTTTATTCTGACTTAAGCGAGGAAGACAAGTCAGATATTAATCTAATGATAAACTGTATTGACTCTTACTGTAGCAAATGGGTTGATGACCCAAGCCATGTACATGGCAAGAGAAGAGGAGTAAAAGAGAATTTTCACAGAAACTTCTGTAAAGTGAAATGGTTGAACCCGCCTGGAGAGTATTCAGATCAACCAGTTAAATATTATGAATCAAAAATAGAATGGTTTCCTACAGATTGGCTAAAGGAGAAAAAGTAATTGTCACAAGACCCAACTGAGTATGATACGGGACCTATGGTATACAAGACGATACCCTTCAGAGGAAGGACAAAAAGAATTATGTCTTTGGCCAAGAAGGTTGCCTACAACTCAGAAGCAGACGACTACAAGCATGGTGCTGTCCTTGTTAAGGGAGGTAAGATTATCAATACCTCGTTTAATAAGAACAGTTACTGTTCTTTTGGTTGTAAGTTTAGAAACAGAGACCTTGGAACCCCTACGGTTCATGCCGAACTTGGTGCCATTCTTGGCATTAGTAGAACTGTAACAACAGGCTCCACCATTTATGTATGTAGAGTCGGCAAGAATGGCGATTACAGGCTTTCTAAGCCTTGCCCTATGTGTGACTCTGCTCTTAGACACGTTGGCGTTAGAGCGGTTGTATGGACGATTAACAACAAGAAATGTGGGACATATAAACTATGACAAAATTCAGGCCAGGAACAATTGTAAGACTAAAAAGAAATAAAAAGTATGTTGGCACGGTTATATCTACGATACGAGGCCCAATGACCAATAGTCCTTATTATTCTGTTTGGTGGTTCCATGGAACAAAGCTGTTTCACCAGTTTACAGAAAACGAACTTGAACTGTACACCAAATAAGTTGGCGGCAAGCTCTGAACAGGCTATATTGTCCGTGCTGGTGGGAGAGTAGATGAAGCTGGGCGACCTTGTTGCTCCAACATGGGTAAGAAAAACAAGAGGCATAGCAAACTATGAGCTTGGCATTGTACTTGAACAAAACTCAGTACAAGTCAAGGTTGCTGTGATCTATTCAAAACTTAGGCCGCTTGAGAAAGAAAGAACAGGTCAATGGTACCACTGTTCTCACTGGAGGAAATATGAAAGTCGGTGATCTGGTTATCGCCAACCCTGAAACCTACTGGTACAAGCCAAGACGCTCCAATATTGGAGTTGTTGCTCAATGGGCTGGCTCTCGTAAAGGCGAGAGCCTATGGCGAGTGTTTTTTGATGGCAAATTGAGCCATTATTATTTTTCAGAACATGAACTACAAATTGTAAGGAAGAAAGATGAGAATTGAAGATGACATCAAACTTGACTTCAAAGACGTTTTGATCAAACCAAAGAGATCAGAGCTTAGAAGCAGAAGCCAAGTCAAACTAAAAAGAACATATAAGTTCAGAAATGGAAATACTTGGGAAGGTATCCCTATTATCGCTGCTAATATGGATGGTGTTGGTACAGTAACTATGGCCGATAGTCTTGGAGATATGGGACTTATGACCTGTCTTGTAAAGACTCTCGGTAAGAAAGACTGGGAAACTTTAGATGATTTAGATGTAGATAGGCAGCTTGTGATTGCTTCTACAGGAACCTCAGAGCCAGATCTAAAATGGCTTGAAGAGGTTTATATGAACTATCGTGTTGCCAATATTTGCTTGGATGTGGCTAACGGCTATACTGAATACTTTGTCAGTACAGTGAGAAAGCTGAGAGAAAACTACCCAGGAGTAAATATCATTGCTGGAAATGTTGTTACGGCAGACATGACACAAGAATTGATTCTTGCTGGTGCCGATATTGTAAAGGTTGGCATTGGTCCTGGTTCTGTTTGTACAACAAGAATTAAAACTGGTGTTGGCTATCCTCAGCTTTCCGCTATTATGGAATGTGCTGATGCTGCTCACGGCTTGGGTGGTCATATCATTGCTGATGGTGGTTGTACTTGTCCTGGCGATGTAGCAAAAGCGTTTGCTGCTGGTGCTGACTTTGTTATGCTTGGTGGTATGCTTGCTGGGCATGACGAAGGAGAGGGAAGTATCATAGAAAAAGACGGAGAAGAATATATCCAGTTTTATGGCATGTCTTCCGACACAGCAATGAATAAGCACAAAGGTGGCGTAGCCAAATACAGAGCATCCGAGGGTAGAACAGTTGAGGTTCCTTACAAGGGACAAGTAAAAGATACTGTCCTTGATATTCTTGGCGGTCTTAGATCGACTTGTACCTATGTTGGTGCTCCGACCTTGAAGCAATTAAGTAAATGTACAACTTTTGTAAGGTGTAGCCAACAGTTCAACTCAGTTTTTGTAAAGTAGCGTCAAGATTTGAACAGGCTACATTACCCCTGTCGCTGGGAGAGTACATGGAGACAGGTGACCTCGTAAAATGTAGGCTGTCTTGGGAGCCCGACTCACAAAGAGTGAGATACGGCATCATCCTAGATGCTATAGACGCCCCCGAAGATGTAAAGGTCTATCTCTTTTGTATCAAAAAAGAGTATTGGCTTAGAGGCGGTGAATTCGAGGTGATTGGTGAAAGTAGGTGACCTTGTATATCCAACTTGGGGCAGAGGAAGTCCAACTCGTTGTGCCCAGAAAGACAGAGTGATTGGGCTCGTCATAGATGTATCTATCTCTCCTTACAGCAATGACCCTTCTGATATTAGAGTTGCCATAGTTCGTGATCAAGAGTTTTCTAAAGAGCTTTTTTCTACAAGATGGTATATGACAACTTACTGGAGGAAAGTGAATGAAAATCGGTGATCTTGTAAGAAAGCGTGCCAATATCTGGGCCAATATGGAGCCTTGGGATTCTCATGGCTTATTGGCTATTGGAATGATTATTGGACCAGCGAAGTCGTCTGACTTTACAGTTTTGTGGGCTGGTAGATACCGAACCTACGAAATAGCCAAGAACCTTGAAATCATAAAGAGGAAGTAATGAAAGTAGGTGACATTGTTAAAACCCGTCCTGGCTATTGGCCAGTAGTTGTGTGTCTCGTTGTTCAGAAACGAAAAGGTATCTTCTACGAAGACACAGCAAGACTATTCTCTTTTAAGAATGAGGAGTGTTTCTGGGAATCTTGCCCAGAAAAGAGATTCGAAGTCGTCTCAAAGAAACTTGCCTAGACCTTTGAACAGGCTATATTGCCTGTGACGGGTGGGGCACACCCATTAACCACACGGAGGAAAGATGTCCCCTTTCATGAAGTCCTTGATTAAGGATGTAATTACGACGACTGCTCAGGTGATTGCCCTGAGAATGTCGGCACCGCCAGAAAGCGAGGGCTATGCTCTCTCTGTTGTGCCAGTAAAGATTCAAAGCCAGAAGGAAATTTCTGAACCACAGGCCAGAAAGGTAGGTTTTGCTCGATGAATGATGAACCACAAGTCGGAGAACTATTTTTGTTCAAAGGCGAAGATATTGCCGGCACAAGCTGGTGTGAAAAGCCAGATATTGGTATCCTCATTTCGTATGATGAAGTTACCAGAGAAGGTGTGATGTATTGGCTTAGGCATCCTGATCCTGAACAAGGCCATCTAAACAGTTTCGACTTTAATTACATTCAAAAAGAAAAGTTTGAGAGGTTCATTAACAAATGAAAGTCAAGTCTATCAAATCGATCTACCTTACCGAAAAAGAGTTGAAGCAGGCTATTGCTGACTGGCTCCACGCTCACGGGTACGCCAGATTGGCAGATCATTTAGAAGATAACCTGTGTGAGTTTGAATGGTCCCACCAAGATGATGGTGTTCATCTTGCTGTCGATATGGATGGACAGTTTGAGGAGAACGAAGAATGATTGAGGCTGAGATTTCGTTTATAGAAGAATTGTTTAAGTTTGCTTGGCTTTCTTTAATTGTTTATTGTCTTTACTGGTGGCTCGTTGCTCTAACGGAGAAAGTAGAATGATTCATATTACGGGTAAGATTCCAAAGAGAGTAGCCATCGCTGTAAGTGGTGGTATTGACTCTATGGCTGTGTTAGACTTCCTACGAAGGAAGCACGATATTCTTGTTCTTCACTACAATCACGGCACGCCTTATGCTCCAAAGGCAGAGGCTCTTGTTCGTGAGTATTGTGAAAGACACAACATTGAGACCATTGTTGGTTGTTGTGAAGACACAATGCCAACGGGTGTTTCTGCTGAGGCATGGTGGCGAGAACAGCGTTACAAGTTCTTTGAGTCTGTAACAGAAAGACCCATCATCACAGCACACCATCTTGATGATTGTGTTGAGAACTGGATCTTTACCAGTATGAATGGTAACCCATTCTTGATCCCACACAAGCGAGATCAATACATTCGCCCTTTCCTCACAACTGAGAAGAGAGACTTGACGCTTTGGTGTGTTCGTAAGGATGTTCCTACGATTGATGACCCGAGTAACGACGACACAAAGTACATGAGAAACTATATTCGTCACACGATGATGCCTCATGTTCTCAAGATTAATCCTGGTATCAAGAAGGTAGTCAAAAAGAAGATTGTAGAGGCTTGCCAGGACATCTGAACAGGCTATACTGTAGGGGCAGCGAGGGACAGATGCCGAGGTACAACACTCAAAACAAAAACGATATTGAGTTCAAAATTGGAGAACTGATTGAATTCACTGGATGTGGTGACTTTAATAAGCCAGGAACAGAGAAATGTTTTGGTGTCATTGTCGACGTGAAAAACAATGGAAGATTGGCTGAAGTTCTTTGGCCGTATCCTGATGATTGTGGCGACTTTAAGAGCGATGTCTCAAACTACGAAATTGCTCATAAAAGAGAGCCTGCTGTATTTCTTCATTACAGGAATAAATAATGTTTACAAAAGGTGACTTGGTTCGATGTACCAGAGACGGAGATATTGGCGTTGTGCTTGATTTAGACGAGTATAAAGAGACTATGGCGGTCTTTTGGTACGGGGATGGATTATCACCAGAAGAACCTTCGAATCCAAAGAGATGGCTTTCTGATAATTTGTTCGAAGTACTAACAAAATAACTTGACACCAGACACAAAACACGATAAGATAAGAGGGACGGGAGAGATATGACACCTGAAGAACTACGACAGAATTACGCTGATGCTTTCATTAGCCTTGTAATGAATGATACTTCATCTACCGAGGTAGACCTTTCATCTGAAGAAGAGCGCCTCGTCATTATCATGGCTTTGGAAGATGCTATTGAATTCTTCGACAACCCTGAGTTTGGTTCAAAAATCCCTTAAAAAAACCTTGACGCCTGCCTCTACACAGGCTATAATGTAGAGACACTGTGGGGAGATAGCTCAATTGGTTAGAGCATCAGTCTCATAAACTGAGGGTTCTGGGTTCAAGCCCCAGTCTCCCTACCACTTGCCTCGATAGCTCAATTGGATAGAGCAACGGCCTTCTAAGCCGTAGGTTTCAGGTTCGATTCCTGATCGAGGCGCCACTTTTTACATGAGGAAGCAATGAAAATCAAGTTTACCACTCATAACGAAGAAGCTCAAATTGATGTATGCGGAACCCATCTAATTGGTGGAGTAATCTGTAGCTATGACAAACTCGTTGAAGTGTTTGGAGAACCACTGGAAGGTGACTACAAGACTGACGCTGAATGGTATTTGAAGTTTTCTGATGGAGAGATCGCCACAATCTACAACTGGAAGAACGGAAAGAACTATTGTGGTGATGACGGAATAGATGTAGAAGAAATAACAACTTGGCATATCGGAGGAATAAAGCAAGTCGTAGATACCAAAATCAATCTTTTGGTTGGCAACATTCCTCTTGGTGACAAGAAATGGATTCAAGCCCAAGTGGCGGAAGGGTAGACGCGACGGATTTAAAATCCGTTACCTTTAAGGTGTGTGGGTTCGAATCCCACCTTGGGTACTTTTAGAAAGGAGACAACATGCGAAATGTAATCATGCTTTCCGCTGCCATGCTTATGGCTTGTGGAGACAAGGAAGACGACTCTGCTTCCGATTCAGCAAACGCTGAAGATACTGCCACAGAGTGAATCAAACTGAAGCGCGGCGATAGCACGCAGGGTTCTACTGACAATATACGACCCGGTAAGCAATAAGAGTCTAAAAGCATTACTTACCAACTTGCAGGTGAAAATCCTGTCGCTTCTATTATTTAATAATCTTTTTTGGAGATATACAGGTGTATAAAAAATCTTATCTTCTCTTTGCCCTTCTTTGTGCTTGCGGGGAACCTGAATCACAAACAGAGATCATTCAGGCAGCAGAGTGTTCTTTTCAAGAACAACTAATGTTTGATACATGTATAGAAAATGGGTGTTCAGCAGAATATTCTACTGAACTTTCTGGTAAAGATTCTTGTAATACTTCTGGCAGTCTTTCTTATGTAAAGGTAGAAGGTGGACGAGAATGTGAATACTCTGCATCCGGCAACTGTGTTGTTGTGTGCGATTGTTCAGCCTCAGAAGGGTTTGAAGAAGAACTAAGCGATGAGGAAGTAAGATTTAGTTTTCTTGAAGAACAAATTTCAAGTCTCTCTTCGCAGGTTTCTTTTCTTGCAGAAGAGCTAAGGGTATCGCAAGACTTGAATAGTGAAATGCAAGATGAAGTCTATAGTTTGCAAGATGAAGTCTATAGTTTGCAAGACGAAATCTCTACACTTGAAGAGCAGATTGACATCATTTCGGATATTGATTCCAATCTTGTAGTTTCTGAATATACTGTTGATTGTAATAAAATCAATGTTGTAAATTTTATGCCACAACTTAGAAGTGGTGGTTATTATTTTACAAACTATGAATGCATTTTGGTGGACAACATTCCAGAGGGCAAGCCACCACTTGTTCAGGTGTATCAAGAGCAAAATACAATGTATTCAGATTGGCTGATCTATCCGAACAATTGGGGTTATTCTATGTATTGGGATCTTGGGTCCAAAGATGGTGGTTTGGATTACGGAGGTGGTGGATATAAAAAGATGCACGGACCCGGAATTCAATATAGGTATGATTCAAGCCTTGGCGTTATCCATACTGCTTCTCACTATGTAAGTGATTCTCAAGATACTGATGCAAGAAACTACAAAGTGATTGTAATCTCTGATATTGAATATTATGCTCCGACACCAATCTAAAACTTTTATCTTTATCGCTGGCACACCGATTAATGTGTGCCACCTTACTGGGGTATGGTGAAATGGTATCACGCTGGTTTTTGGCACCAGTTTTCGGGGTTCGAGTCCCTGTGCCCCAGCCACTTAAAAATCACACTTGACACCCGCGATCGTCGGGTTACATTACGAGAGTAAGGAAATAGAATGAAGAACTATAAGCGAGTAGTATGTGCTGATGGATTTTCTATATCCATTCAAGCAGGAGATGGAAAATACTCAGTTCCAAGGTTTGATTCAGCTTCGAGCTTTACTCAAGTTGAACTTGGCT
>Ga0070749_10002941_pt1 | contig 11425 bp, 13 predicted proteins | sample VirMetDEL_Nov_18_FD_75180 | JGI IMG/M metagenome (GOLD analysis project Ga0070749, IMG submission 75180) | Aqueous microbial communities from the Delaware River and Bay under freshwater to marine salinity gradient to study organic matter... | ecosystem: Environmental > Aquatic > Marine >...
AACGCTCACGGTCGGCTCGCAGGCAATAGCTTCCGCTGGTGACGCGCAGACCATTCGTTAGTTGTCTGGCCTCTGACCGTAAATCGAATGGTCTGCGCGTCACCAGCGGAAGCTATTGCCTGCGAGCCGACCGTGAGCGTTGACGTTGTTTTGCCCGCCGCGCTATAACCAAAAACTGCCTGATATTCTTCGTCTGTTGCGGTGCAGTCTCGGCCGGAGACAATGCAAGCATTAGCTGAGGCGGTATTTGTCCCCTGCCCGCCCAACACAACAGCGCCAATTCCTGACGCTGTGTTGCCTGACCCGCCAATAACTGCAGAATTCAATCCTGATGCGATTCCGGTAGACACACCGCTGTTACCAGAGCCGCCAATGGCGACAGCGCCAGCGCCCGATGCAGTCAGGCCAGAGCCGCCGATGGTCACCGCGTTGGTGTTGGATACCGTCGCGTTCGTGCCACCGATGGCCGCCGACTGTATGCCGCTGACCGTGTTGCTCAGGCCGCCAACCGCAGCGGCATAGTTTGCAGACACCGTGTTGGAGTTGCCTGCAAGTATGCCAGCCTGATTGGGCGAGCCCGTGATGTCGTTGGCCGCACCCGCTACGATGCCGCAACCCTCGCCATCAATAGAACTTGCCGTGCCTACGCTGCCACCGCCGCCGCCCAGGATTGCGTTGTAATCGCCCGCTGTAATCGAGTGATACGAACCACCAACAATGGCGCCGTGCGTTGCGGCTTCCAGAATCTTCGTGTGGAACGCCAAGTTGACAGAGGCAACGCCGTTAATCTGGCAGTCATAGCCGCCGACGATTGAGTGGTTCGCCACACCAGTGAACGGCGATACGCTGGTGTCCGTCCCCCTGTTAGTGTGCGTCTGCTGACCGATGTGCGTATTTGTGCCCGAGAGAATGACGCAGGTGTGTGACGCGCTGTTGATAGAATTACTGTCAGCATTGGCGCAAAGGTTAATGCCGCCACCACCGGAGTCAGGAACGGGCGCGAGCAGTTTCGTGCGGTCGATTTTTTTCGCGTTGTTAGAGTCTGAAGAGTCAGCGACCAGCAACGTGTCACCGCTATCCAGCGTCGTGATAGCGGTTTGATCGGTCGGGAATGTCGATGCCATCGTGGTTCCTAGTTAAAAATCCGAGGCGTGAAAGCAACCTCGCGGTCGCGCATAATCAGTTGCAGGTGCGCCTTGAGGGAGTTAATTTCTCCCTGCATCTTGGCTATCTCGATGTCCCTGTCGGCCTTCTCTTGTGTCATTTCAACAAGCGCCCGTTCCAGAGACTCGATTTTTTCCCGCATAATTCGTTTTTCCATGTCCATAGTTGCCCCTCCATGATGTATTGAGGGCGATGAGATAGGCACGCACTTCGATGTCAGTGCGTCGGCCCGTTTCCTTCAGCGAATCCATGCTGGTGAATGTGATGCACCTCGGCCCGTGCGCCTCTCTGGGCAGTCCACATTGCAGGCAGAGGTCGTAGAACATCAAACAATTTCCGGCTTTGGCAGTTCCTTAATAGAAGTCCTGCCCCTGGAATTAGCCCCGCAGTCGTTACACTTGTAACGCTGATATGCGTATGTAGTAGATGGCCTTTCGATGCCGCGCTTGCGGACGTTCTTGCTGCCACAATTCGGGCACATGGGTTCAGAAAGGTCTGCAACCCATAGTGCGCGATTGGGGTGTGAGCGTATCCACGGTTGCAATCTTTCGTAGAGTCGCCACAGAAGGCGCACATCTTCCTCGTTGTACGCCTGCATCATTTCCCACGATTCCCATAACTGCGCTGGAACGTAGTCGCCCCAATCGTAGCGAATCGCTGTCATGCAGTCTGTCCACAATTCCATGCCCTTGTGCTGAACTTTGCTGCCTATGCCAAGTTCACGCGCAACAAAATCCAGTTTGTTAGACGCGAACCGGAAAGTGCTTCGGACAATGTGGTACAGGTCGATCTGCCTGTAGTTGCTTGGCGGAGTCATGCCGTGCTTGGCGAACTCGCCATTTAGCGTCGGCATATCAAACTTCTTGCCGTTGTAGTGGATCACCACATCGGCCTCGTCCAGCAGCGCCCACATATCTGAAAGCATATCCTCGGCGCTGCTGTCGAACAGCGACCGGAACATAACCTCGTCCTCGCCTTCCCACTGAGCCGCCCAACAAAGCGTATACCCAGAAGATATGACCCGGTCTATGTGGATAGTTTCCTTGAACAGCCCCCAAGCGTAGGCCGTGAGTGGCGCTGTCTCGATGTCAAGCGCCAGCATTCGCATCCCGCTTCCGTCAACCATGCAAGTCCTTTTGCAAGTAAAAGACATCACCGGCCCATCTGTAGGCCGGTTCGTACAGCCGCCAACCCGCTTTAATCAGGTTGGCGAGTGACGCATAGTTGTCGCGGAGCACATAGGTGACGCCGTAACGCACGCGCTTGCGCGCCCACGCTTCGCGGACTCTCAGCATCCTCCCGTGGCATCCTTGCCCGCGCCACTTTGGGAGAACTCCTGCCCGCGCCATAAAGGCTGTATCTTCACCTTCCACAAGTTTAACAGAACAGAATCCCGCCTGATGGGCGGAAACCGTTAAAAGCCAATGAATACAATCATCTGGGAAGTCATCGGCAGGGAATATCTGAGAGTGCAGGCGGCGAATCACAGCGATGTCGCTGGTTCGCCTGACGTTCACTGCTGAACGCGCCCGTTGATTTTGCCCAACCCGAACACCGCAGCGGTAATTCCGATAAGCAGCGCCGTGTATTCCGGCGAGGTGTTGAAAATGCGCTCAATCCACGCCTCGGCCCGCTCAGGAGAGAACCACGCCACAACAGCAGGGGAGAACCAGACGGCGGTGATTATCTCGTCCGTGCCTGACCGCTGCATGGCCTCAACACGCGCCTTTAACGCTTCCTGCTGCGCCTTGCCGCGCTCACCGAACAACCCTATGACCTGGCCGATAACGCCGACCGCGAGATTAGCTAACATGACTCACCTATGCGAATGACATCGGCGTGGCAGAGCCGCCGACAAGAATGTTCAGGCCAGTCGGCGTGCCGCCAACCAGTATCTGCGCGGTTCCTAGTCCGAAGGAAATTGAACTCAGCTTGCACTGAAAGGAAGCAGTGATCCCCGCGCCGGTCTCCATGCCCATCGAGAACCTTTCCACAAGGCCCGTGAACGTGTACCCACCGCCACCGTTTAACTCGACCGTGCCGGATATGGTTGAGCGGCTGGCGAAAGCATTGCGCAAGGCAATCTGCGCCGCGCTGCTGTTCCAATAGACATCGAAAGCGATAGTGCCAGCGTCAATAAAGCCGCTGATGAACTCCTTGCGCCCAGAATCAAGGTTTGTAACGTCAAGCTGTTCTTGCGTTATTTCAGCGCCCTTGATGCTGATGACCTGCTGAACCTGCGTGCCGCCGATACTGATTGTTGTGCCGACACTGGCAACCGCGCTGGTCATTTCGCCCCCTCAACCTGGGATATGGTAATCGTGTGCTCAGACCTGCCAAGAAGGCGGGTCAGCATGTTCAGTGCATAGCCGTTTCGGAAACCCGACCGCAGCACGGCCCTTTCGCCTTTGAGGAACCCGCGAGAGATTCCCGGCAGCACGCATCCGACAGAATGTGACACCACGTTGCCGGGGTGTATCAGGCAGGCGAAGCGATCATCGTCGCGCTCCCTGTCCTCTCGCTTCACGTACACGCCGAGGTCGTGATTCTCAAGCGCCCAGACCTGTTGGCCGTTATCTCTCAGAAACGGAACAAGTCGGTATTCGCCATCAGGCACGCATGACTTAAATGGCAATCCACCGCGCCCGCCCCTGCGCCACGGCTGTTCCATCGTCCACATCGGTTCAAGCGGAGGCGCGAACAGCATCCCTTCCGTCTCCGTTGGGGAGTACGAGAACCGGACAAGGGCGATGTTCATTTTTTTACGGCTTCGCGTATCTCGTTCAAAATAATGGTGTTCACGTCAGCCTTTGTTTCCAGCACAGCAATGCGCTCCGACAGCGCGTGAACGCGATCAGAATGCGCCGCCGCCTCTCTTGTGTGCGTGTCAAGCCGGTTGAGCACCTTGTCTATGTCCTGCTTGTTTGACTTGCTTGCCTGCTCATTGCTGGTTGTGCGCTGCTGCACACGTCCAAGCCAAGCCCCGCCAAGAAGGACTGCGCCAATGTTCATGACCCACCGCCACAAAGTAGAATCGTCCACCTACGCCTCCTTATGCGTATGCCGTTGTGCCGCTGTGGTCAATCAGCCGCCATGAACCGCCTATCCACATTGCGCGAAGCCAGTCGCCCGCATCGTCAAACGTGCGGCCAGTGGTACCAATCGAACTGTGCGCGGTGCTGTCGGTTGCGAAGTCGAGCGACACATTGCCGCCATCCACCTCAAGATAAAAGTCAACAATCTGACCCTGATACACGCCGTCCTGAACCTGCGCCGTGAACGCGCCGCTTGTGGAGTCAAACGTCACCACCGGATAGGTGTTGTCCACATCGCTTGCGCTGGTGTACTCCTTGCGGTCGTTGACCCTCGCGCCGTGAATAAGAACAGTGCCCCGCGTGCCGTCCTGGCGGTTGCCGGAGCGGTAGTAATCCAGTTCGCCCGAACCCGATGCAGTCCACTCGTTAGCAAACGATGTGCCGCCGTACAGGTTGTTCGCGTCGAGGGACACGCCCTGCCCGCCTGTGCCGTTGATTTCAAGGAAGGCCGTGCCGGTGGCAGACGAGGGCGATGCGGTGCAATGGGCAACGGTCAACGCGCCCGTGTCTGCGCCCACGTTGCGCTCGATATAGGACAGGTTTGCGCCGAGGCCGACGAACTTACCTGACGAAATTATGGTGCTTTCCTGCCTGTTGGAATATATACCGCCGCCGCTTGTTCCGAGCATTACGGGGCTTTGTGTGCAATAAGTCGCCCCATAGACGCCGCCAATTATTTCAATATTTGAGTGCTGCCCGTCTATTTTTAATAGGCTGTTGTCGCAGTTCTCAAAATATGGCGAAATAATAATTAACGATTCTGTATGCTGGCCGATTCGCAAGCCATCATCACTATGAATTGACGATGAGCCGCCGAACTCGCAGGTGTCAATCACAACGGTTTGGACGGTAAAATATCCATCACCAGACGCCGCGCCGTAAACCCCTATCTCGCCAGCGTATTGCCACGCCTTGAAGTTAGACCGCCGGATGTTGTAATTGCCCGCGCCAGTATTCTCGTTATATATGCGCAGTCCATAACCTGCGTTAGATGCGTTATTGGTTCGCCCATATGTGTCAACGACGCCAATTTCCCAACAGTCCTTAAACAGCAGACCGCCGCCAGTACCGGCATTAAACACCGTGCAGTTGTAGGTTCCGCACTTGTGCGATGAGCCGTGGAAGTAGGCAAGCGTGCCGGAAGTGGTTCCAGATATGGTGATGTTGTGGAACTGGTAGCCGCGATGGCTGCCGTTAGTCTGGTTGCCGACAAGATGCCCGTCACCCGTGCCGGATGCAGGCTCGAAGGAAAGCTGCGTGCCCTTCTCCGTCTGCCCGTTATCCCATGCGCCATAGGTCAGCGGGCGCTCGCCGTAGAAGTGGATATGCCCCTGCCGGTAGTCGGTCGAGCCAGCAGAGTACGACATGAAGCCGGGATTGTTGGCGGCGTCGTAGTAGTAATAGATCGGGTCGGTGTGGATGAACTTTCCGGCAATGGGCGCTTTCGGGTTCGGCCCGCCGTGAGAACACTGGTTAACAGCAGCCTGGATCGCTGCCGTATTATCCGCCGCACCCGTGTCTGCCCCGTACCGACGAATATCACCTGGCGCATACTCTGGGCTAACGATGTCACCGACAGAAGGCGCGGGGCTGTCTGAATAAGCGGCTATCCCTGCCGAAACCTCGGCGGATGTGCGCTCATAACCCAGTCCCGCCTTCATGGTTGCCCAGGTGGCCTCCTTCGCGTTATACGAATCCGATGCGTCCGCGAAAAGGAACAAGTCGGCATCAGCAAGCGCCGCAGCCGATGTGTCATTGGGAAAGTTCGTTGCCATTATCTAGTCCGGTATGTATTGAACACGGAAGGCGGCTTTGGATAAGTCGCCACCATCGAGAATCCGAACGGGTGCGCCCGCCGAATAACCCTCGTTGATGCCTGAGTACGGCGTTGACCCGCCAAACAAATATATCCGGTTCCCCGAATAATTGGTTGGGGCCGTACCCACTGGCGTGGTCGCGCCCCTGTTTGCCGTGAAGTACGGCTCCACATCGGGAAGACCGAAGTCGCCGTCAATCAGAACGAGAAGGGCACCAGGGCCACCGCCTGCACCAGTGCCCGCCGCATAACTCCCGGACGTCCCGCCCGCAGAACCGTCAGCGCCGGATAAGTCGATTTCGCCTGATGTGCCGAATGCCAGACCTCGCGCCATGATGCAGAGTCCAGCGCCCGAAGCGCCGCCATCGCCACCTTTAGCATCGACCTCGTATCCCGGCGTTAGGACGCCAACCGTCGTATTGCCGAGCAACGCGCCGCCTGTTCCACCCGCAGTCCCTCGGAGGTCGTTGGGGATGCCAGCGACAGCTGTCCCCGTATAAGGGGAGTCCTCGGCAGGCCGCTGTATGTTGATGTAAGGGAACTGTGAATATGTGCCCGATGTCTGGGCGCCAAATGTGTTAATGCGAAAAAGGAGCACCACGTTGTCGTCCCTTGTTCCATCGGTTGCACAAGTGCCGCCCACATAACCAGCTGACCCGGCAGCAGATTCAAGCGAGGCAAGCGAAGTGCCCTTGTCCCCAACAGAGTGCGGATAAGCCGTGCCCGCCTTGCCGTTCTCAGCGCCGTCTATCTTGCCGTTGACCGTCAACGTACCACTCACCCGAAGCTGCACATTGTCGCTGATCGTCAGCGTCCGGCCAGAAGGTATCGTCAGGTCGCCGTCGTAGTAATAGATGGCGCCTGCGGCGTTCATGTCCGTCGCGCCGGTAATCGATGCGTCGGCTGTCAGGTTGCCAGAGCCGTCCACAATCGACGGGGACAGGCCGGATATGTCCGTGCCAGCCGAGGTGTAGAACGCATCCGGCAGGGTTGTCTCAGGCGCGTATATAGCGGGGTCGGACGGGTCGCCCGTTGCCCCGAAGCATCGCCAGCTAACAGTTCCCTTTATCCAGTCGATTGAGGTAGATTGCACCTCAAAATTCCGGCTCAACGTGTCGCCGGTCGTGTAATCCACAATGGCGGACGGGTTGACGAGCAGAACGTCGTTAGGCTCAACTACGTCATAATACGGCATCGCCGTTATGCTGATCTCTTGCGGCGGGTTTCTGTACCTGTCCTGCAAAACGTTAATCAGTTGGGCGATGCGGTTGACCGAGTGACGGGACGTATGCAGCCCCTTGAACTTCAGAACCTTCGTCTCGCTTGCGCCGTTGCGCGCTATCGAGTCGGCATCGACAAACAGGAACGAGCGCAGATACTTCTCGCCGTTCCACTGGTAGTCAACGCGGAACGAGTTGATGACGTCTTGGTACTTGTTCGCCAGGTCGGAATGACTGACGATGGAGTTGTTATCAATCCGCAGCACATAGTCCGCACCGGACAGCGCGCTATTGACCCGCGCCAGCCCTATCGTGCCGTCTGTGTTGATGGGTGAAAAGGTGCCGGACAGCCGGTGAATCTCTTCCTCAATCCACTTCTTCGCGTTGGTTTTCTTCAGGTGCGTGAAGCGCAACACTAGGCCGTTATTGCCCCCGTCCCACAGGTCGTCACCAATCGCCTGCCACTCTGGCTCGTTGAAAAGCGAGCGCGGCATCCCCGCGTTCCAGTGGTCGGGAAGGTAGGTTCCATTGCCCAACACGTAGCCCGTCGCAACCGCGTGTGCCATTTGCGGGGCTGGCATTTCAAGGTAGATGAACTCTTCCAACTCTGGGAAGTTATCCACGCCGTTGGAGTAATCGCCCGATGTCGCCTTGATGGTCGTGTTGAACGCGCCCCGCGTTATGCCGGTGAACCCTGCGGGGGATTCAGAGATTCCCGTGTAGCGGATAATCTCGCCCGTGTCCTTGACCAGTATGTATCCCACCGTCGAACTCGGCGCGTCCGAGAACGCAGCGGTGTGCGCCATCCGGTAATCTTCCGGCGCTTCCGATAGGGATATAAAATCCGGCTCAGGGCTAGTCGTGCCATCGTCAAGGTCAGCGGCGAGGCGGAACGTCTTTTTCTCAAATACGTCCTCCCGCATCTGCTTGGTCGCGTCGAGGCACTGGATTGAATACACGCCCTCCTTGTAAGAAACCGTGTTCAGGTACGACGTAACAATAGCAACGTAGTCGCGGAAGTCGTTGGTATAGCCAGCGTATGCGACTGTTTTCGCGTCCTTTATCCCCTGGCTGGACAGAATCCGGTTTAGTTCATAGGTTAGCGACGTTCCAGAACTGTCGGGCCAAGCTGTCGCCATAAACAGTTCAGACGATGAACCAACCGTAAGGTCAGACTCTGCGCCACCAGATAGCACAGAGATGCCACTGCCATACAGGTCCGAGTCACCCTCATCAAGAATTTTGATGTTGACAGCGCCGATAGACGCACGACCTTCAAGCGGGTCAACGGTCTGGGTAATCGTTGAAACAGACTCGACAACGCCAGTTACAACGATTCCGTCGATGTTTCTGATGCCTGACGTTGAGGTAAAAGACAGCTTGTCGCCGTCTTTCAGTTCAATCTGAACGACGAAGCGCGGCTCACGCTTGCCGCTCGCGCTGTAGCCGCCAAATGTCAGCCAGTCATCAGAGCGCACGCATCGTCCAGCGGAACGTGAAGTAGTCGCCGCTGCCTCCGTCGCCACGCCTCACAGCGCGGGATTCCCGCCACTCACCACTCAGGACGAAGAACTCATACGAGCCGTTCGGGTCGCACTCAAAGCGTTCGCCAGCCTCAACCGAGGAAAGGAACTCGCGCATATCGGCAAGGTCGCCGCCCGTCACGGGGACAGTCTGACAACTCCACTCTTCGTCTGTGCGGTAGTAGGTTGTCGCCTGCAATCCAGACAGGGAGCGCGCCTGATATGACACCGGCTTACGAGAAGGTTCCTTCTCGACCATGTTCACCGAGAAGTTATACTGCGTGCCAGCGGCATGAACGGGCGACTCGGACGTAATCAGCGACCGAATCGCGGTGTATCGGATGTTCATTCGATGCCCCTGATGTCAGCGGCGTTGCGTGAATTGGGGTCGATCAGCACCAAGTCCCTGTCCTTCGTCGCGTCACGGATAGCAGGAACCAGCTTCTCTTCGACGTAAGAATCGAGGCCGTTTACATCGCCGTTGAAAATGATCTGGACGGTTGAGCGCGATTCTGCGCCGTCAGCCTCGCCGTCCGTCCCGCCAAGCGTTTCGCCCGACGAATAAGAACCTATCGCTGCGCCACCGCCCCCAGTCAGTGCCCCTATTGCCTGACCAAGACCCGTCGCCGCAATAAGCCCCGCATTGACCGCGCCGATCTTCGCAATACGCGCCGCTTCCGCGTCACCGAGGCCGGGGCCGAGCAGCGCCCGCGCCTTCTGCATGGCGACAATGGTGTACATCTTGTTATCGGCAAGCGCCTTCGCCTTTTCTAAAGCGATAAGCGCAATGGCTGCGGCTTTCGACTTGCCGCCGAGTACGCCAAGCAGTCCAGTGAGCGTGCTAACCAGCCTCTCTTTAGACTGCTTTGCTATGCTGTCAGACTGTATTTGCGCCCTTGTAGCAGCCTGGTCAGCTTGCGCCTGTTTTGCGCTGATTCTTGCCCGCTCGTTAACGAATCGCTCATATTCAGCCAGCTTCTCGTCGTTGTACTTGCGAAGGAGTTCCAGTTCCTGCTCTGGGTTGAGAGCCTGACCTGTTTCACCCTTTGCCGCCTGTTCCGCATTGAACGCTGCAATGACTTTGGCTGTTGCTGATTGCTCTGCAAGCCTTAGCAGTTCGGAATCGGTGAATTGGCGGCTCTCGACCTCACGACGTAGAAACTCATCATCGAGCGCAGCTTCCGCCTCACGAGACCGCCTGAGCGCCTCTAGGCGGATTTGAGCGGCGCGCTGTATCCCCGCGCGAGCCGAAATTGTAGGGTCAACCTCTTCTTCATCCTCGCTAGCTAGGCCTTTTGGCTTTGTTTTTTTAGAAAGCCTTTTTAGCGCCTCTTCTGCGGCGCTTATCGCATCAAGCTGAGCGCGAATCTCGCCATCTATATCACGGTCGCCGCCGAAAACTGAATCAAAGAGCGATGGGCCGCTTGCCGCCTCTTGGCGAAGTTCCTTTAGCTTTTCGTTGGCGTCACTCAGTCTGTCGCGCCAATACTCAACGGCTGCCGCGTTGAAAGATGCCTCGGTGTCTTTTACTAAGCCAATCTGGCGCAGAAAATCGCCAAGTTTCAGCGTTGCTTTAGTCGCGGCTTTTGCAAGAACCGTAAGGGCATCCAACACGCCAGAACTTGCTATCGTCGCCTGAAGGTCAAACAGCGCATTGCCAAATCTGTTATAAGCCGCTTGAGCATCATTAGCAGCGGACTCCACTTCCGGCCCGAATGTCTTGCGCAATTCGGTCGCGAGCGCGGGCAAAAGCTGCTCTGCCGTCAGTTTACCCTGCTTCAGCAGATCATCCAGTTCGGCTGTCGTTACGCCGATTGAGCGGGCAGCTATCTGAAAGGCGCCGGGCAGCCTTTCGCCCAACTGACCACGAAGTTCCTCTGCTGAGACCTTGCCCTTCGATATGATCTGCTCAAGGGCAGTGAGCGCGCCCTGTGTCTGCTCAGTAGAGAGCGACATGACCCTAGACGCCTCTGCGACAGCAGAAAATATGTCGCGCGCATCCTTGCCCTCAAGCGTTGTTCCTTTCGCCGCAGCAGCTAGTTTTGCATACGCTTTAGCCGACTCCTCAAGGTCAAGGCCAAGCCGCTCAGCCTCCGAACGGATATAACTAAACTCACGTGCGCCAGCCTCTGCTGAGCCTGTTGCCGCGCGGAACGCACGATCTAAGCCCTGCATTTTTATGCCAGCATCACCTATTTGCTTTGCGGCAAAGCCAATAGCAGCGGCAGCGGCGCCAATGCCAAGCGCCATTGTGCGAGCAGAACTAGCTACACTTGAGAACGAACGGGAAATCCCACGCGACGATTGCCGCGCCTTGCCCTCCATCCGCTTGATGCGAGACTCGGCGCGGTCTAGCTGTTTTTGCAGCTTTGTGATGTTCGCGGTGACATCAATACTCGCCGCTGCTACCGCTTTCGTCATTTCTTAGGTTTCCCAAAAATTGCCCGCACCTTGTCTGCAACTCGCTTGCGCTTGACATCGGCACTCTCAAACATGCGTTGGCGGTCTGGAATGAAGTCAGTCGCCTTGTATGTTTTCTTGGTGTTGCCGGATGAGTTGTACATCCCGGCCATCAACGCGCCGAACATGGCTTCCTGCTGCCCGTCA
>Ga0070749_10002942_pt1 | contig 11425 bp, 15 predicted proteins | sample VirMetDEL_Nov_18_FD_75180 | JGI IMG/M metagenome (GOLD analysis project Ga0070749, IMG submission 75180) | Aqueous microbial communities from the Delaware River and Bay under freshwater to marine salinity gradient to study organic matter... | ecosystem: Environmental > Aquatic > Marine >...
CATTGCGTAGTCTTCACCCCATACAAAATTATTTTTATGTAACTTTTCATTAAGAAGAATTGTTCCCTTCTTAACTATTATTGCACCTGCTGATTGAATAAGTGTGTTTAATGCCGAATGTTCGCTTCGACACATAAGCTTCCTACTATCTAAACCTTTGAGAAATTTTTTATTATGGTATGCGTTACTGACTGCTTGCTTTAAATACTTTAAAGCAGGTAACTTCTTCTCAAAATTATCTCTTAATCGCTTTCCTTCTTTACTATTTCCGCCAGTAATGAGACCGAGTTTTTCATTTCCTGCACCATATATGTAAGCATAAATGAAAGTCTTTGCTTGATTTCTATTAGTAAGTCCGATTGCTCGTTGATTGGCGGTGTGAATATCGCCTTCCAATAACTCTTGAATGAATTTACCATTGTCAAAGCTGTGAAGATAGTGACCCAGTACACGAAGTTCCAAACCACTAAAATCAATTCCAAGCATACGGAAGCCACTAGGAGAAACAAATAAACTACGCATCTCTTTCCCATAAGGCGAACTACTTGAAACAACTTGCTGAAGGTTAGGACTGTTGGCAGTACATCTACCAGTGACCGCACCGTTTGTAATAATTTTTCCATGTATTTTATTTTCCTTTGTTACTAATTTTAAATAAGATTGTTCACCGTCAGACAACTGCCCTAATCTTTTCTGTATCAAAAAATGTTCAGCTAAGATTGTAGCTTCAGAATATTTTAAATTATTTAATATTCTTTCATTGACTTCAGGTTTTCCAGTAGGTGTAAACTCCAAAGGTTTCCAATTATATTTTAACTGTAACCTTTCAGCGATATGGTCTCGACTGTTTGGATTAAACTCTACTAGCTTAAACTTCTTAACTGGTACACCTTTGACATAACCTAAAGTTTTATTATCTCTTTTAGGTATTAATGTATCGACATGTTTTTCTATAGGTTGGAAGACCTGAGTTAGTTGTTGTTCTAACTCAAGCCTTCTCTTCGTTAGGAAAACGAAAAGCTTCTCAGCAGAAGTCAAATCAAAATTAACACCTTGATGTTCTTGTTTCCTAATCCAATAAGCAAATCTATGTTCAATATCAATGGCATCATCAGAATAGTTTTGTTGTAAAATCTTTAGGTAAAATAAATAAGTAACCTCAACATCATTCTCACAATACTCTTGCATCTCAGCAGTCCAGTTTTCAAAACCATTTTTCTTTAAGTAATCACCTTTGCGTTTACCTAAACGATAACCCCATGCATCAAGAGAATGTTTTCCAATTAACTGACTAGGTACAATCTTCTCTTTGAAATCTCTATCTTTAATATCAGTCCAAATTAATCTTGATATTAATAAGGTATCGACTAATTCATTTTTAAATTTAACTTTAAATATTTTTTCTAAGGCAGGGATATCAAAGTCTTGAATGTTATGTCCTATTAATTGTTTTGCTTTTAATAGTAATTTAACACCTTCTTCTGTTTCATCAGGGGTAAAAGAATAAACCTTTTGTGTTTCAATATCTTTGGCAACAATACAATGAACCTTTGAAATGGTGTCTAATAAACCGTCAGTCTCAATATCAAATATTAATCTCATTGTACTAACACCACTCTTATTCTTTGTGTACTAGGTAAGACTTCTTCAATAACTCTTAAGGCTCGTTGAATTAAATCTCTAGCTTCATAGTCACCACATAAAACAACAGGAATAACATTTTGATATTTCACTGTATGATAAATAGCTATCATAATGGTACGACAACTTTGAAATATTAATTGTTGTTCTTCTTCAGTGAATGTTAAGTAATCTTCTTTCTCTATGAGATAAGATAAAATAAACTTAGTTAAACTTCGTTCATTCATGCTACGTTATTCTCCAACAATCTACCTGTGTGTCTGTCATACATCAGTGTAGTAGCCACACCAGTTTCACCACTAAACCTGTTCTTCAATACTCTTACTGTCATCATGTTATTTGTTTCTGCATCTTGTTGATTTCTTTCAAAGCCAACAACAGCATCAGATAATTGTGCTAAAGAATGAGAACCTCTTAAATGAGATAAAGAAGTTTGTACTCCTTCTTCATGCCCAAGTTTTCCTTCAGGTCTTTTTAAATGAGAGACAACAAACATACCTATCTTTAACTCTTCCACTAACTTTCTGAGTTCTGTCATAGTGTTATCTAATAATCTTCGTTCATCACCTTCTTGCATTCCTGAGATAACAATAGAGATATGGTCAAGAATAATATATTCACAACCTAGAGCATGAACCATGTAGCGAATACGGTTCATTAAATCCTGACTGTCCGTACTTCCCCAATGGTCATAGAAAACAACTTTACTTTTAATGTCTTCCCATACTTTTACTAAATCATTTTTGTCTGCTAGTTTTTTTATTTCAGGTAAATGAATGGGAAGGTTAGTACCAATAGAAACTAATCCTCTGATACTTCTTTTAACACTTTCTTCTAAGGCAATATAACCAACCTTGTGGTTTTTACGGATTAAATCGTAAGCTATTTCTCGACAAACTTGTGACTTACCTGTACCTGAACCTGCACATAATAAAACAATTTCATTTTTTCTAATGCCTTTAAGCTTATCGTTTAAGCCTTCCCATAAATAATTAATACAAACTTCTTCATCATCATTTAACAATAAATCTAATGTTTGTTCCCCTGTAATAATTCCCTGAGGGGTATAAGCTTTTGCTTCAAAGATAGCATCAATAATTTTATTAGCTTTTCCTTGTACTAATAATTCATTAGCATCTTTACCTTGTAGTTTAGCTATCTTAGCTTTACCAACTGGTAATATTTCTGCACATTCTACTGAAGCTTTTAATCCTGCTTCATCATTATCAAAACATAAGATGATTTCTTCAAAAGTTTGTAACCATTCTAATTCTTTTAAAATAAATTTCTTAGCAGAACTTGCACCTGACGGTACACTTACAACTGGATATTTATTTTGTTGAACTAAAGATACTGACATAGCATCAAGTTCACCTTCCGTAATGATTACTTTCTTTCCGCCTTGTCTCCAGTTTTGTTGACCAAATAAAGTTACTTGATTGAAGTCACCAATCCAACGAAAGTCCTTATTAGGATATCTTATATGCTGTGCAACTACTTCGTATTTTTTATTATAATAGTTTGCTATTTGTACTGGTGAATTATTATGAACTCCCACTTGGTAACTAAAAAATTTACAAGTGTGTTCATCAATTCTTCTTTTGGTTAACGGTTCATAACTACCTGATATCATATCTCCTCTTACAATTTTTTTTGGTATTTCTTTTTTCTCGTCATCTAAAAATCTATGTGTGTGGCAACCGAAACAATAGGTATGATTGGTGTATATTGCTAAGTTGTCTCGGCTACCACAATCAGGACAGGGAGCATGTTTAATGAAAGCTGAGTTATTGTTGGGGAAGGAATGTATAGAAGGATTACTCAGTTCTTTCATTTGCTACCTATTCTGAAACTTGTTCTTCCTGATTTGCAAAACCTTCCTGTACTAAGTATTCGTCTACATCAAAGTTAGGACATGTTTTGTAATCAGCTAATGCGTAGTGACCCACTATCTTTGCATCAGGATATTTTTCTTTTAATTCAATTAATGTTTTTCTCAGTGTTGCCCACTGCTCAGGGGTAAAATTATTCTCAGGTTCAGTCCAGTCTTCTTCTTTTGAACCACCGACAATACAAACAGAAGTGCTGAGATGATTGTAGTCTTTAACATGAGCCTGCAATGCATCATCATCACGACCTCTTTCTTCTACTCCGTTTCTTCTTATTACTCTTGCATAACCGCAACCCAACCAACCTCGTTGTCTATGCCAACGGTCTATCTCAGCAACACCTATGTCTTGGGAAGGTCTTGTTTGAGAACAGTGGATTACAATATAATCAGTCTTTATTCTTGCCATTTCTTTCTATCTCTTCTAGCCATGATTGAGGAAAAGGTTCTTTAGTAGATTGAATACAGTGGTATTTAAACCCATGTAATTCACACCACTTGCCATAAGTTGTTTTAGATTTTTTGCCAATTTTTGTTTTGGAGTTAGAAAAAATAAATCGAATATCTAAGTCAGGATATTGTTCTTTAATTATCTTATGTTTCTTTCGGTCAGCAGTTACAAACTGTCCTTTAGTTTCGATAATAAAACTATTGTCTATTGGAAAGTCAGGTCTGTAATATCTTTTTTGAGTAGGTTGAGTAAAGTCAATACGCAATCCTTCGTAAGTAAAATTAATTTTTTTCTTAGTCAGGTAATCATATACAACTTTCTCTAACCCACTCTTAAGCTTTGGCTCAGTGTTATTTAAATTACTAGAAGTCACCTTTTGCACTATCAATTATTGCTTGGTTATCTAGGTCATCTTGAGCAAATCCATTTGTCTCTTCAAATAAATCTGTCAATGATGAGTTTTTATTTAGTTCAGATGTAACTAAGTTGATTACTTGAACTGCCTTAGGTTGTAGTTGTATGCCTACTCCCAATGCATCAGTAGCCCAAGTCCTCATACCATAAGCTATCTTTAAAGTTGAGCCACCCCAAATTCTAGTATCTTCGTTTAAAGGTTTTTTATTACTATCAATAATAGTAATCCTTCTATTAAAAGGTTCATTAGTTTTGGTATTCGTACCAGTTGCTTTTACTTTAAATTTAAATATTGCGTAACCGTCTTCTACTGTAAAAGGTAAATTCTTACGCAATGATTTTTTATTTTTTTCTTTACATCTTTCGTCATGCCATTCGTTTAAAGCATTTTCAATATCTGCAATCATTTCAGTTGCATCTTCAAGCTTAACCTTCAGGTTACATTTATATTCCCCTTCACTAATAAACTTAGTGTCAGGTCTTTGAAGATGTGGATATTCTGCTTCACCTATAGCACTGACTTTTAGGTTAGTTGTACTCATAGAGTTTTCTCCTTAATAGGTGTTTACCTAAAGTGTCACCTAATATGCAGTAGTGCATACTATTAGATACAAAAAAAGACACTATCTTTTACCTGTTCTAAATGCAGGTTTCCTTTAGGTGGTAGTTTAGGGAATTTGTTTTTGTTCTTAGGTGATAACATAGCATACATTTGGTTAGCCCATTTCTGTAGTACATCATCTTCATAGATATGACAGAAAGCTTCCCTGATTGCTTTCGACATGATGTCAGCCTCAGGTGCAACAACACCAAAGCTATCATGTATCATACTAAAACTATCCACTCCCTCTTGATGTGCCTTCACTACTGCTAATTGTAAGCAAGAGGCATCTAAAGAATGGATATAATTAGGTGCTACTGATTGTGAAATCTTACGGCTATCAATAGTATCTGTTTCAGATTGAACAGTAAGTTTAATTATACTGTCACCCATTTTAGTCTTCACTCTTTTGTGTTCCATTTTGTAGTTCATCATTTGAACTGGAGCATTAAGAGGTGTAGTCCAACAGACAGGTAAGTTTTCAGATGCTACTAATCGTGAAACTTCTTGAAGAAATCCCATAATATTTTTAGCACCAACAACAACATCACCAATACTTTCCCATACAATCGGAGTTAGGTATTGTGTTGCATTAAACAAATCATCACCAAAGTTATGTTGTTTATTTCTATCTTGAAGTTCTTTGACTACATGTTCTTCTATGTAAGCACGACAAGAATATTGAGTTAGACCATATGGCAAACACATAGTAGGTTTCTTACATATCTTTCTATCAACCCCATAATTTAACCATAACATTGCAAACTTATCTCTTCGCTGATTTAACTTAACGATAACTCGTTCTGCAATTATCCCATAGATATCTTGTGGTCGATTACTAGGAATTAAATTAGTAGCTTTTCCACCATATTCATCACGCATCATTGCTGAATAGTGTTGTAGTCCTGAGTTACTACAATCAGTTTGTATAGGCAAAGAAGTTAAAAACTCTTTACTAAATCCTGACTGAGCATAGGCTTCATACTCTTTAGCAAAAGCATAAAAGGCAAAAGGTTTATCTGCTTCATTCCACCAAGTATCTTCTAGTGGGTCTTTAGCAGTAGATAATATTCTATCGTGATTATCTTTAACCCATTGTACTCTTGTCTCTACATCTTCTTTATCTACTTCACCAAAAGTATTAGCACCGTAAATAAATAAATGATGTTCACTATCCTTAATTCTTTTACCAAATTTAAAAGTCAATAAAGTTCGTGACCAGTCTGCACCTTGCGGATTTAATAAGGCAGGCTTTGGATATATTCTCCACCTAAAATCATACTGATGTGGGAAGTACAAAGACTTATCAAGATATAACTTAGCTATATTTAATACTTGATTACACTGGATAAACTTAGACTTTTGTTGATGCCTCATGTCATACACCTTGTTAGCTTTACGTTTATAATCTCTTAAGCTTTCCTTGTTAGATGCAATGTCTAATGGTTTCGGTGGTAGTTCAATCGTCTCAGGATTAACAGGTAATTTACCTAGCGGATAATTTTCTTGTAAACATTTATCCACTAACTCATAGACAGGTTTATTTATTTGCCATTCTGTTTCTTGAATAATATTTATTGCTTCATAAACTTCAGGCATCTCGTGAGCAATGTTTTTTAATTCTTCTAGGTATGCTCTATTTCTTTGTTTTTGCATGTTGTAATGCATGTACCACCTCTTCCGCTAAGTTTTCATCATTGTATTTTTTACCGTAATAACCACCAACAAAGGGGTTTAAATCCCAACGTCTAGGTGGCATTATCATTGGCATAAAGTCAGGGTGCAAAGCTTCATTAGAAATATTAAAGTTTTTTATTTCTTGAATAATTTTATCCGTAGCTTCTACATACCTAATAGATTTATTCTTATAGATTTTTTTTAAAGGTATATTAATTAAACCTATTATCTTTAAGAAATAAATCATCTTTGTTCCGAGATGTACCTTGTCTGTCTTATTCCATTTAAAAAAATCAATGTTGTTTTTATTCATAAAATAAACCCATACATTTTTCTTATACATGTATTTATTCTCTGACTGTGGAATAGACTTACTTGAATTTAATTTTTGAGAAACACGAGAATATAATGGTTTATCTTTAGACATGAAGAGAGTTATCCTAGCTTCCATTTCTAAAGCACTACCTATTTTAATACTCAGTCTGTTTAATGTTTGTTGATTAGATATTCCGTCAATAACATTCTTCATCAAGATTAAAGAAACTTTATCCCATATCTTAGGGCTATCATTCTTCAGTTGTTCATCTTCGAAATGCTTATCTTCTAAACATTGACATATTAATTTAATAGCAGTTTGGTGTCTGCCTGCCTGACCATGCAATGATTTGGTACACCAGTCGTGTATCATTTTGGATAATACATCTACATATTTTTGCTGAAATACTATTCCATGTAAGGTCGTGCTTTCCTGACCTTTGGCTTTAGCAGTATTGATTTGTTTATTAAACTTCTCAATACCCCCTCGCATCATTACCTGCTCTAGTTCTAATTCTTCTTGTATTCTTTTTAGGTAGTCAGCATCATCACGAAACTTTCCACCTACACCTACACGCATGAGTTCTTGTAAGTGTTGTTCTTGAATGGTTTCCATTCGTTCTCCTTAGTGTTTTTGCACTGATGCATAGTTGCACACCCCTGACACAACTTTGTTACACAATCTAGTGCGTAATTAATTTTTCATTAGGTGATAAAAACAAGTGTGTAAGCCTTGATTTCATTTACTTTATGCAGTGATGCATGCACTATTGAAGAAAGTACACTTTTTTGAATATAGCGGAATTTCTTTTTCTAGTAAACGCAACACTTTTTTGTTGTTGTGTGTAACAAACTGCACCTAATGTAACAGTCTGTGCAACAAAAACTTTTTTGGTAGGAGTAGAGAGACTTGAACTCTCACGACCTAAGTCATTGGTTTTTGAGACCAACCTGTCTACCATTCCAGCATACTCCCAATGACCCATACTTATAATCATTTAAAACCCCTTTGTATAGAGTTTAGAGTATCTGCAATCTTAGTTTTCATACTATCTGTTGGCTTCGCATAGTATGTTAAAGTAGTTTTTATATCCTTATGTCCTAGATAATATTGTACTGATTTAATATCTAGGTTTGCTTCTACTAACCTAGTAGCCGTAGTATGTCTTGTTGTATAAGGAACATACTCTTCATTTAAGTTAGCAATGCGTCTATAAAAATCCCACTTATGTCTAATAGTATTTTTATTGTAAGCAAAAAGTTTTTGGTCTTGCCTTTGTAAAGAACTTAATCTTTTACGTCTAAAAATATCAACCATGCAATTGGTTAATTGAATTTCAGTCCATACTCCAGTCTTAGTTCTATAAAATCTTAACCAATAGTTATTGTTCTTTTGGCTTACATTATTGAGGGTCAAAGAAAAGATTTCACTATGTCTCTGACCCCCTTCGATAGCCCAGTTGATGAAGTCCGCAAAGTCTTGGTCATTGTTAAGCAAACATGCTTGAACTAAATCAGCTTGTTGCTCAGGATATAACACTGGCTTTGGCTTGCTCTCACCGACAGGTAGGTTCCGTATGGTAGGAACATTATGACGTTCTATCAACCGTCTATCACAGGCATACTCAAACATGACCCTGAGTAAGCCTAACCTTTTATTGATTGATGAATTATTAGAAGTACCTATTGAGTTACGTTCTTTAATGTATTCACCACATGCAATTTTAAACTGCTCTACTTTTTCAAAAGTTATATTATTAACTTTCACATCACCAAAAAATCTTACTAAATCTTTATAGTAAATTTCTTGAGCATCTCTACTAGCTAGCTTTTGAAATCTAGTTATATCTAAGGCATGATATAATTCAGATAGCGATAAAGGTGTATTTAGTTTTTGTTTTAAAAAACTTTCTTCACCACCACTAATAACTTGTTGATGCAATGACTTCTTGATAGCTAGTGCTTCTTGCAAGGCTTTGTAAAATGCTTGTTCATAATCTGAAGTAGAATACCCTTCAGGTAAATCAAGTTTTACAGTTGCAAACTGCCTAGCTATCTTGCCGTCATGTCTTTTCGATTGATTAACTTGTAATGTTTTTTCGTCTCTCAATCGTATCCCTTTTGGTAAAGGAATTTTCATTAGAGGTTTAGTTACCATTACTAATCAACCTTTCGACCACCTTAAAAGGAAGTGTCGGATAGTCGTGACCTTCTACAAATATCTTTTGTGCTTTCTTACCTTCTTGTGTTAAACGAACCCAAGTATATTTACTATTAAATGGATTGTTTACATACTCAATTAGCTGTAATTCACTAGCTAGATATTTAAGAGTTCTACTAAGAGATGATTGCATAATATGAGTACCAAAAATTTTAGCATAAAGTTCTGAAATATTTTTTGTACTCAGTTCATCATCTTTCATAATTAATATTAATTGAAATACTTTGTAATAATGCATAGGCACACCATTAGCATGAAGTATTTTATTTTGTTCTAACTCTCTTTTTTTAATTTTCTCCATAAAAAATCTAGTTAGTTGAAAGTTATTAACCTGACCTTTTATTACTGTTTTCACTTAGCTTCACCACCTTCCTCAACATTATTGTCGCTAGTTAAACTGATTAGTAAATCATAAGAATATATTTTATCGGATTTATAATCTGAAAGATTTACTACGTTGTCACATGTTATAGGTTTTTCAAGACCTAAGTCTTTATGAAAACCGTCTTCTTTGTAGTAAGAAATAGTAATTAAATAATTAAATATTTTTAATTCTCTTACTAATTCGTAGTTATCTGATTGATAAGATTTTTTATAACCAAATAACTTTTTGTTTTGTACGTCATATAAACCTTTGTTTGCATAAACTTCTTTAAGGTTTACCACATGATATTCATACCACCCTCTATATGTTTCAGGAGCAAAATTATTAAATGAAATCATCATTCTTCTTGATTGACACCAAAGATATGTCAAAGCCGTTAGTAGCTTTTCCATTAACTTTCCTTTCCCTTGTTATATTCATTGAGTAGTATATTAGTACCACTAAACAATGCAATATATTGAAGTAAATTACTAGTGCATAAGTTGTATATATTTTTTTTATATTTTAGAATGGAATGTACCATTTTTCCCCTTTTTCTATGCTTAATCTCACTTGCTGTATTTGGCAGGACATCATCATCAACTTATTATACAATGAGTTATCCCAACTTTCAGACTGCTGTCGCCAAAATCTATCTAGGTTTTCGTAAGTACGAATTAAGCTATCTAAATATTGCTGTATTGGTACAGCTAGATTAACAGAATGGTCTTGGTTTATTGCTAATTGCATTGCTTACCCTTTCATTAGTATTTTTAAAATAGTCTTTAGGCATCATCTTATTTACTCTTTTATACTCTTGTCTTACTAACCTTTCTTCTTCGTCAATTTGAGAAATAGTTTTAGATATAAGTTTTATTGTACCTCTTCTTGGCATCTGTTTTCCTTTCTTAGTGATGCAATGAGTAGCAAGATATTGAGTTTATTTTTTTGCAAGTGACACTAGACCCAATATTTTAAGCAAGATAAATACATTTTACCTTTCTTTGTAATTAAATATGTTAATTAACACTTACTACTCATTTCTTTTATAGCCTTAACTTTAAGACTATAGAAAAACCCAACCATGCAATGAGTTAGGCTTTTCAATAGGCTTAATTTTTTTGATTTTGGTCTATCCAAAATTTAGCTTCTTCAATGGTTGAAAATTCAAAAGAAACACAATCAACTCTGTTTGAAGTCCAAACAGTATAATATTTTAACTCTTCATACCCTTCCGAACAGTCATAGACAAAGTCAATCCAAAAGTTTTTGTATTCGATTTGCTCCATGATTAACCCCTCATTCCTTCTATTTGTTTGATTTCCTGCCTAGTGATTTTCAAGGCTTCTTTAAGGCTATAAGACTGGAATATTTTTTTTAGATATATTCCCTTTTCATCTATTTTTACCTCTATTGAGCCGTTTATATATACACTGACAACCGCATCATATATCCCAAACAACTCAACAACTTTCATATCTAATAGATTATTCATGGCTATTATTTTCCACTTCTAATCGGTAAAGTTCGTTAATACTTTCAGCAATACCTCTGAACCAGTCCTTGTCTTCTTGGTGCATGTGTTGATACTCTTCAAGTAAATCTTCAAAAGTTCCTTCTATTCCTTCATATGGTGAAGTATAAAAACTTTCTAAAAATTTCCCTCTTTCAGTTTCGCAATAAACAGCAACCTGACATTCTGAATTAGTTAAAAAAACCATTCCTGAATTACGATTAAAACCAAGCTTGACACCCTCATTATTAAAATCTGAGGGAAGCCCGTTATCGTGCATTGCTTCAAAGATGTTCCTTGCTTCCATTTGTTCAAGATGACCGAAGTCAGCTAAGTTTTC
>Ga0070749_10002943_pt1 | contig 11424 bp, 8 predicted proteins | sample VirMetDEL_Nov_18_FD_75180 | JGI IMG/M metagenome (GOLD analysis project Ga0070749, IMG submission 75180) | Aqueous microbial communities from the Delaware River and Bay under freshwater to marine salinity gradient to study organic matter... | ecosystem: Environmental > Aquatic > Marine > Coastal...
CCTGTCCAATCCAAAACATTTTTCAAATTACCTATAGATTCTTTCTGAATGACAGCAACTTTATAACCACATTCATTTAGATAATCTACAAGTTCTTGCCATCCATTTGGGTTATTCCAAAGTTTACATCCTGATGTACCGTGTGTCGAAATGGTTATGTATTTTTCGGATATAGGTCTCGTACTGGGGGTGAAATCCAAATTAGTTTTAATTTCACGATATTGCAATCCCAATATGTTGGTTGCGGCTTGTTGAAGAGGAATGGTTACAGGATGTTCAGGTTCCTTTTCACCGTTGTAGAACCAACCCAATCTAAATAAACCATGAATGTTATGAACAACACTACCAGGTTCTACAAATTCTACACTTGGATAGCTATTTTTATACAAGTCATTCATAAAGGATGAAACTATGACCTGACAATTATTTGTTTTGCCAAATTCTTCACAGTATGGTATCCAAGCTAAGGAATCCCCCAACGATGCGGAATCAATTACAATAAAAACTCTTTTACCTTCAAAACTTATTGTTTCTGATTTTACTAAAATCTGATTCCAAAAAATTTTGTATGATATTCCGTCGTAATACTTTCTTGATAATTTACAGAACATTCCGTTTTTCAAAGAAGTATTATATAAAAGTTTATTTTCTTTGTCGTAAACATCTACTGTAAATTCTTCATCTGAATCACTTTGTAAGTGTAATTCAAATCCATCTATATGTGTCCAAAAAGTTGTCACATTTGGTATGTTATTAGGATATTCGTCGCCAAAAGATTCAATAATTCTTCTTTTGAATTCCTCGCTTGTTGGTGAAGACATGTCATATTCCTCACCTTTTATTTTTATAAATTTCATAGAATGTATTTTTTTGAAATATGTAATTCTTGGTCTCCTTCAGAGTAATAATAAGTTATTACAACTTCTTGACCATCAGAATATACAAAATTTTTATCCAAATACCAAATACCTGGATTTAGAGTTAGGTCTAAACTCGGTAGGGGGGTATTATCATTAGAATATAGTTGAATTTTTACACTAATAGTTCTATCTAAATTTGAAAGGGGTTTATTCAAAACAAATAATTGTTTATCACCATAGATTGTTCCAATAGAAACCACTAAAGACCGCTCAACATCAAACGTAGGGGTCTCCCTGAAATCACCCAATCCTCTACCTTCCAAATTAGGAAAAAGCAAATGGATTGATTCATGTGAATGACAATCAATATCTTCCCTTTCCCAAGTGGATGGTAAATCTTTATAGTAATTTTTTTGCCATTCGGCTAAATCCGTTCTTATTTTAATTTTGATGTTCCCACCTTTTATTTTACATTTTGTATAATAATATTCTTCGATTGTCCAATTTGGGTAAATTAAATTATAAAATTCCTCTATAGAGGTGGTTGAAAACATTTCATTCCAATACGAGACCTTACCAAAAAATGAGTAATCATTCATGTGATTATCACCCATTCCTGGGTCGACAGTAATTATTCCATCCAAATTTGATGAATATAATTCATTTATGTAATTGTTTGCCAATACCAAATTTTTACTATCTAAGATAGTGTCGTATTGAAGTAACATAAAATGAGTGTGATTATATTCTGCAATCTTTTCTAATGATATTTTATACAGATTTGTCAAAGCCCAATAGTAACTCTTTTCTGTACCGTAATATATTGGTACATAAGTTATTATGTGGTTAGAGTCAGTTAAGTGCTCCCTATATTTGGTTATATTTCTTGAATTAACGATTCTCTCCTCCGATAAAATGTCTGAGGCACTCCACATTGTATTATCACCGGTGTAAACAAAACCATTACATCCTTTAAGGTATTGTTCAGGGATATCCATATTTGAAAAAACATAAATAGGTATATTCAAGTTCTTTACGCTTTGGATAGAATCCATCATTATTTGAAGTTTTCTATCAGTATTTGGATGCGCCAATATAACAACACAAGGACTTGGTTTCATTTGTTACTTTTGAAATATTGAGATATAATCAGTACCATTCCATCCATTTAGAGGGTCGAAAGTTATTGGTTTTTGTTCAATAATTCTCATTCCATGTGATTCTACCATTTCTTGGAATAATGCTGGCCACATATTTGAACGACCTGCGGTGTTTTGAAAAGAATAGTCTGAACCTTCCCATAAGTTAGAATGATGAATAATACCTTTACCACCCTCAACTAAAACTCTTTGAATTTCTTTCAAATAATCATTGATAACGTTTTGATGCATATGAACAAACGAATCAAAAGAATAAACTAAGTCCTGAGAATTATTTCTGATATTTGGTAAATCATTACCATTATTTACAAAATACGCTAAAACATGGTGACCTAATTTTTCTTTTGTATGTTTGATACAGGTTTCATTCAAGTCGACAACAATTAATTCCTTAGCTAAAATTGATAAGAATTGTGTGATTCTTCCATATCCTGGCGCAATTTCAAGTATTTTTTTACCTCTAAATTCTTTTAAATCATCAAATAAGTGTTTATTCCATAAATTTTCAGTATTACCAAATGGTCCTGACCATTCATGCCCATTGTTGGACCAGTTTTCTTCTATGTTCCAAAATCTTTGTTCGTCAATATTGTAAAATTTTTCCATATTTTGTTTTTTATAAATGTAAGAATATCCAGAAATCTCTAAATCGTTCATGTTGAATATTTCATCAACAGCCCTATTAACACCCTCAAAAACATTATAATCGTCACCAGCTAAAATACCACCAATTTTAACTTTTGGTAACCATGCTAAAATATCTTCTTTTACATCTTCATATTCGTGAGACGCATCAATAAAAACAAAATCTAAACTATTGTCTTCATATAATTTACTCGCCTCAATAGATGTCATTCTTATCGGATTTATCACATGTTTAACAGGTTCTATATTAGATAAAAAAACATCATATAATTTGTCTTCTATTATAATGTCATAATTTGCATGTTCTATTGAACCCTTCCAAGTATCAACACAATCAAATTTAATATCTTTATTTGAGTTAATAATCTCTACCGCCATAAATGACGCACTACGTCCTTCCCAAGACCCAACTTCAACCAATCTTGCACCGTCTTTAGAGTTGTCAACAATCCTTTTATATAGGTCAGGATAAGAAAACCAATCTTCTCCAATGTTGTGATAAAAATGTTCCATTTATTTTTTAATTTATTTTTTAATTTATTTTTTAATTTATTTCTTTATCTAAGTAATCTAACACAGAATACCCTTCTTTTTGATATGTAATTTTTTCTTTAGATACAAATATTTTTGACTTCATGTGATAGTTCCATGCCAACCAAAAGTCTGGAGAATGCCATCCTGTATATTCAATATTATGTAACATATTTTTTCTTTCTGCTTTAGTAATCATATAAGTGGTACCCATTAGAAAATGAGGTACTTCTAAAAATTCTCCGAAATCTTTTTGTTGTTTCCACCATTCCCCACCTGACATATAACAAGGTCCTGCAAAACTTACAAGTCTACCATCGTTAATTTTACATATTTTATACGCATCTATAACTTTTTCATAAAAATCATCCGCACTTAAGTCTGTGTATGAATCCCCTTCGGCTATTATGAGAATATCAACATCTTCATCAAAATTTTCTTTAATGCCTTGAGTATGAGCTCGGTAAGCCCCATAATGACCATAACTTAAGACAGGTGGTTCATTCTTGAATTCCTTTGATGTATTAACGATAGATGGGTCCTTACAATTTTCTACCGGTAACTCAGTTCTGTTTACAATTGTATAACGCTGTATGTAATCATCAAATTTGTGTGACATTGACTCCCAACAATGTATTGATAAATTTTGTTTCTCAATGGTTGAATTCCATTGTTTTTGAGGTATGTCTTGTGGGACATTAGGGTCAAGAAGTAGGTGAACTACTTTAATTTTTGGTTTATGAAAATATGGTAAATCCAAATTCAATAATGTTGATAAATTTTCACAATCTTTTATAAGATTACCTGTTAGATAATGAACATTAGGTAAATCATCATACTTCCCATTATAGGTTGATAGGTTATAAAAAAATGTTGGAATTTGATATTCTAAGGATTCTTTAATTGACAAAGGATTCAGTTCTAATTTTGATGTAAAAAGGTGAATGTCACAAGCTTGAAGAAAAAGGTCAATATCATCTCTTTCACCCCAAACAACACAATTGTCCGGTTTTGTTTCCATAATTGGTTTCCAGTAATCAATAAAATTGATTGCTTGATTTCCTACGAAATGGAACTTTATTTTTTGTTTTTTAAAAAACCTTGCAATTTCAAATGCATAACCTTGATTTTTACCCGATGTGAATAAACCAATGTTCAACACATGAATATAATCATCTTCCAAACCTAATTTTTCTATGGCAATGGATTTATCCGGCTTACGAAAATCTATGGGATACTCAATCAATTCCATAGGTATTCCTAAGTCTGCAAATGTCAAACAACTATATGGTGATACAAATATAAATTTGTCGGGAAAATATTTTTTCCATTCTTTTTGTGAATATGAACTATGGGTACATTCAAATATTTTATATGTTCTATCTGAGTTATAGAGTCTTTTTATAATATGCATTTCCATGAAAGTTTCAGGGATTTCCTCCATAAAAATATAGTCGGGGCTATAGTCGGAAATTGCGTTGAACAAATCGTATTCTTTGTTTTCAGATAGTGTAATAAAATTTTTACCTATCATATCTATCACTTGGTTTCTTTGAACCAAATAGTGCCATGAAAGTTGGGTATATTCTACAACAACTATTTCATAAAAGTCTCTGAGAAGTTCTACTCTTTTTACAACTACTTGGGGTAACCCTCCCGTAGACATGTGAGGGGTAATAATCATCAATGTTTTCATTTTTTCCAAAAATTTACTGTTCTCAGGAGTCCATCTCCGTAATATAATGTGAAATGTCTGAAACCCAATCCTTCCATTCTCCTCACAAAGTTGTCTTGAAATATATCAAATTCCTCGTAGGTCTTGTGAAATTCTGCGGACAAACATCTCAAAGAAGAGAGATTTTCATCCGTGATTGAGTTTAAGATTTCAACCTCACCACCTTCTACATCCATTTTCATAAAGTCAATTTTAGTTTGTAACCCATCAAAAATTTCATTAATTCCAATTACAATAACTCTTTCTGAATGTATTATTTGTTTATCAGATAGTTTCATATCTTGTAAGTGTGATGTTCCTCCTCCAATATGGTGGTAATTAGTGTGAATGTTGAACGTAGTGAAATCTCTTTTACCACCCACGGCATTTTTGTATGAAATTGTTTTTGGTCCTAAATTTCTTGACAAACAATTATATGTTGGAGTTAATGGTTCGAAACAAATCACTTTAGATGCACCTCTTGTTTCAGCTCTGTGTGCAAAAATACCGATGTTTGCACCAATATCTAAGACAACATCGCCTTCATTAATTAAACATCCGTATCGTTCATAATCACAACCAATATCATCATGTACAAAATGTCCAAACATTTCAAACCATAGGTAGTTATTAGCATCAAATTCTCCATTATGATACCTTTCGGAGGTGAAAGTTTTATTTTCTTCTGAAAGGTTACGTAATACTTGTTCACCTTCTTTGGTAAGTGTCCAAAATTTTTTTTCCATATTAAATGTTTTTTATGGTAAAATGTCTGATGTAAGACCACCATGAAAAACCTGATAAATGTCTTACAACTACGGATTTATATTTTTCCAAATTATGAGAAAGTTCTTTGTCTTTTTCTTCATTTGTGTTGTGGTGCTTTTGGTTTTGATAATACATGAGAATCTTCTTATTCTTGATTTGGGGTAACAAAATATCCAATTCATTTTCAGAATAATAATTCAAACAAATTATATGAATCTCAGATTCTTTCTCACCAAAATTTATCATACTATCTTGGTAAAGTGAAACAATTTTATTCTTTTGGTTTTCAGATAAAAATCTGGTCCATAGACTGACCGAGGTGTTTTTTAATTTTCCAAAAGGAAAAGAACCCAATGAGGATGTTTCAATATAAATGTCATTGAAAGTCATGTCTACACCGAAATCGGACGACTGAAGCTTACTCAAACCCCTTTTAAAATTTCCATTGAAATTTTCATAAAGAGTTGTTGAGTGTGATTCGGAATCACTTCGTTGTTGCCACACATACAATGGGCGAGGAATGTGAAGATATTTCCCGTATGAGTTCCCCCAAAATACGTGATAACTATCTTCCGCACATGCTAACATGTCATCAATAACAAACTCGTCTATTTTATTTCTGAAACCTCTGAGGACTCCAAAACAATAATAACTTAGGTTGTTTAAATAGTCACATGTTGGGTGATATCTGTCTATTTTTTTTGATATTATATCATCATTTATTACATAAGAAATTGAGTGTAGTGAACCACTGTCTTCATTTTGTTTTACGAAGTCACTAGATACAAATGATACGTCATCTCTACCATTCAAAAATAAATTGTATACTCTTAAGAAATTGGTGTCAAAATCATCATCAGAATCTAATAAAACTATCCAATCAAAAGTCTTATCAAAAAATAGATTGGGTTTCCAATACATCTCCTTTTTCTCGGATTGTTCAATGAACTTAATTTTAGACTTGTGGGTACTTTTATCCAATCTCTCTAATATTTTAGATTTGGTATCATCCGATGAAAAATCATCTGTGATATGCCATTCAAAATTATCATAATTAATACTTTCGATTTTGGTAAAGATTGTATCTACAAATCTTTCACAATTATAAAATGAGGTATACAGTCCAAATCTAAGGTCAGAGTTTGGTTTGGTAATAGATAGTTCACTAACCGTACTAACAGGTTGGGGGTTTTCTTGATGATTTAGAATAGATTTTATGGTATTAATAACTTTGTCAACTGGAGGGTGACATTCAAAGGTGGGTTTGTTTTCTAAACACAATGGTTGAGGTGGAACCGAATTTATGTCGCCCCAAACCTTAACATTGTATTTCAAATCTGAATTACAAAAAATGTTACAAGTCCCTCCAACAAAATGATATTTATAATCTTGGGTTCCTTTACGATAAGGTGTTCTAAGTTTTGGATTTAGTGCACTCCCTAACTGAATTATCTCTACGTCAGTTGTACCTGCTAAATGTAAAGGACCTGAGTCCATTGTGATTAAACACTGAGCTCCATTTAGAACCCACCACATATCATCACTCGAACCCTGGTTTGTTAAGTCCGTACCATATAAATTTTTAAAGTTAGGACATATTTTATCTAATGGTTTTTCACTGTAAGAACCATGAAGTTCTTCTCTATAACCAAACCCAATAAGTACTGTAAAAATTTTGTTGTGTGATAACCAGTTAATTAATTTTTGCCAATTATCTTCACTCCAAGTTCGATTTGGCCAATTTGTTGTAATATGAAGAACTACATATTTTTCAGGTAATGATAAATCTAACTCGAGAGGTTTTGGATAAAAATCGTATTCCATTTCCTCAGGTAAAAGTTGGAAACCCAAATCCATAGAGTGTAATTGACGAGTGTCAATTCTTGAAAATTTCTTTTCTATACCATTACCATCTTTCCTACCCGCATGAGTAAATGATGTATATACTGTTGAATTATTTTGTTCTTTATATTCTTCAAATGAAAGACATTCATCAACGTATGGGTTATTATGAAAAACATTTTTATTGTGTGTTACAACATTTATCTTTTGATTATGGGATTTTGATAAATGACGTAATGTCGGTGTTGCGGCAAGAGTGTCCCCGAAACTATTACTAAGAATTCTATAGAAAATTTTTTTCACAAAATTATTTTTATCCTTAAGAATAAATGATTTTATGAATTAATCAATCTTTTAGGTAACTCAAATAGTGTTTAATTCCATCTTCTAATGACCATTTGGATGACCAACCTGGTAACCATTTAGTGGTATCACTTTGAGTAAAATATTGGTAACCAATTGGAATTTGTGATTCTTCTACGTATGAGTATTCAATGTTCATTAAGTCTAAAATGTGTTCGAACGGACGTGAAATTCCTGACCCAACATCATAAAATTTACCTTTAAGATTTTCAAAATTTTCGAAAGCGTGAATATTTGCCGAGACCACATCCATTATGTACACAAAATCTCGGCGTGGGTTTTTAGGGAATAATTTTATGTCCTCTTGATTTTTATTTTTGGTAAACATTTGAAATGCTACTGACGACATTTTTCCCTTATTTTCTTCACCTGGCCCATAAACGTTAAAATATCTCAAACCAATTCCGACTTTATTTACAACGTAATCCTCAGCAACGTATTTACTCCAACCATACAAATTAGATGGGTAACTATTATTTATTCCATAATTTGCTGCAGATGAAGAGTAAATTAAAGGTAATTGATGTTTGTAACACCAATCCGCAATTATTTTTGTTGATTGATAATTCCTGGTCATCATATAATTTACATTTTGTTCTAATGTATCGGAACAAGCACCAACATGAAAAACTCCTCTACAATTTGAAGAGTTTAAAAGTGTTAGTAAATCATCCTCCCAAGTGATTGAATCAAAATATGATTCATCAATCCCAATGACAAAATTACCTAAATTTTCTAAATGTTTTTGTAAAGATTTACCAATAAAACCTTTATTTCCGGTTACTACAAAAGTATTCATATCCCAAAGTATATAAAAAATGGGATAGATGTGAAGAAATTATTTTCTTGTATACCCGTTCAACTCATTGAACTTTTGTAGAATTTCTAAAGAATCAAAATAATTTTTTTCAGCACGTTCGATAATCCTTGGATTGTCATTATTTTCCAAAGATTCGAGGTACTCCTTTTCAGATTCCTCGATGAGTCTTTCTATTGTCTTTAAGAGTTTCATCACTATATAAATATATGTAAATTACTATATTATTATCTTATGATTTCAAAAAGTGATTTAATATTTGTATCAGCACAACCTGATGTACCGTACTTCCATTGGCAATGTGAGGTTTATTTGAATAATTTTTTGAATTTGGGAATTAGTCCTGAAAATATCCACGTAGTTTTTGCAATTACAAATCCTGATGGTAAATTATCTGACGGTGCAAATAGTTTACAAAAGTATACTCAGAATATTCATGGATATGAGGACAAACGAGATAGGAAACATTACATCCCAAGTATAAAACCATATTTGATATACAAATGGATTGAAGAAAATCCTGAACGTGGAAATCTAATGTTTTTACATGATAGTGATATAATATTCAATTCATTACCCAATTTTGATATTCTGATAAATGATGACATGAATTATTTTTCAGATGCTGGAGGTTATATGAACTTTTCATATATAATGGATTGTAGTGCAAGATATGAACAAAGTCATCCAATATTAGAAAGAGGTCAATTACTCCGAGAGATGTGTGATGTAATTGGAATTGAACCAGGTTTTGTGAAAAAATACAATGACCAAAGTGGTGGAGCTCAATATCTTTTAAAGAATCAAAAATGGTTTGAATGGTATAAAATTTATAAAAACTCAATAAGTCTATATGACAAATTGTTGAGATTCAATCACAAGTATCCAATTCAAGAAGGGGAGATTCAATTTTGGACTGCGGAAATGTGGTCCACCTTATGGAATTTATGGTGGTGGGAAAAACCTTGTATGGTGACAGACGAACTTTCATTTTGTTGGGCCACTGATGATATTGATTCATGTAATACTCATAAAATTTTACATATGGCTGGTATTACTGAAGATTCCAAAATAAATAAATTTTATAAGGGAGAATTTATTGATACCAACCCAATAGAAATGTTGAGGAATGATTATAATTTTTTTGATTATATCGATGAAACATCTGCAACATTTCATTATGTCAAGGAGATGAAGAATGTAGTAAAAAAATAAACTTCGTGTTATTTATAATATAATAACGAAAAATGGGTTATAGAGAATATACCACAGATAAAACACTCACATTAAATGTGGGTGTAGATATAACTATTAACTGCGGATAATGGCTTGTCAGTCCTATTCAATAAGATATTCAACTGTTTTAGCTACCGTTTTGGCTGGAGGTGGTACAAGTGCCACTTGGTCTGTAAATATTTCAGGACCTGCTCCGGTTGTAGGTGAAGATTTTACTGGTAATGCCACTTGTAGTACTTCAGTACCTACTGGAATTGGAAGTCCATTATATGTGGTTATAACTAGTAATCCTACAAGGGTTTATACCGTTGACGCGACTGCTAGTCCCACAAATGGAAATATTGATGCAATAACAGATTATCCATCACCTACTCCAACAATTTCGTTGACAAAAACACCTACCATTAGTATAAGTCCCACAAAAACACCATCACTTTCTGTTACCCCATCTAAAACACCAACTCCATCTATTACTCCAACTATTACTCCAACTTCTATAGTCAGTTGTGATGGAAATGTTGTTTGGGAAACTATAAATATTTCAACGACGGCTGATACTTACATTTTTACTACCGGGTCAACATACACTATAAGTAAAACAACTCCAGGTGGAAGTATGATTGATGGTATTGAATTACCACAATTTTATAGTTGTTTAAATTGTAGTACCACAACAAACCCGCCATATTACAATGTTTATTATAATAGATACCCAGGAATAACCGATTTTAATTTCAGTCCACCAATTGAAAATCCAATTCTTGCGTTTTATTCTTTAGGTTCGGCGGTAGATAATCAAATATTCAGTGCGAATACAAATTTTATTGATTATGCTCCTTGTCAATATGTACCACCACCTTGTGGTAGTGCTAACCCATCTGCTCCTATTTATGACTTTGCCGCACGAACGATTGAAGGGTTTGAGGCGTTTGGGGCGATTATGTTTCCTGGCACCCATAGTAGTATTACCCTACAGGCGATAGACACAGAAATTAGAACTAATTTCCTTTGGGGTCTACCTTGTGAATATGAAATTGAGTTGGAACCACCGGGAACGTTTGGAAGCAACTTAATTTATTCGAGTTGTACTACGGGTGATGAATATGCGTTTTATTTTCTTTCGGCATATACTCCATCATTTTCTGGTCTGAGTATTAATGATGGTCCATATCAAGGATGTTATGAACGTAAACTCCCACCATATACTGGTTTTACTGGTGTAAATTTATTGCCAGGATTATATGACTACAATTATACACTTAATTGTCCTGCGTGTGAGGCATTAGTAACACCGAGTCCCACGGTTACACCTTCGGTTACCCCACCTCCTCCATCGATAACACCATCGATTACACAGTCTGTTTCTGCACCTCCTCCATCGATAACACCATCGATTACACAGTCTGTTTCTGCACCTCCTCCATCGATAACACCATCGATTACACAGTCTGTTTCTGCACCTCCTCCATCGATAACACCATCGATTAC
>Ga0070749_10002946_pt1 | contig 11420 bp, 13 predicted proteins | sample VirMetDEL_Nov_18_FD_75180 | JGI IMG/M metagenome (GOLD analysis project Ga0070749, IMG submission 75180) | Aqueous microbial communities from the Delaware River and Bay under freshwater to marine salinity gradient to study organic matter... | ecosystem: Environmental > Aquatic > Marine >...
CCTCGTGCTTCGAACGCCTCGCGCAGTCGATCCCAGCCCGTCACGACCCACCAGTCGTCACAGAACTCGCCGCCGACGTACTCCCATGACAGCGTGGCAAATCCGCCCTCGCCCCAACTCGCCGACCAGCTGTTGACGATGCGTAGGCCATCCGGACTGTAGCCAACCGCACACATGGCGTGTCCGCCGACGATCGGCTCGCCCTGCTCGGGCGCTTCGACGACGTCATCGCTCGTGTGGCTGATGAAGCGCGCGGTGACCTCCGCGCCGAACGTGATCGCGTGGCCCGCTTCGAGTCCGCGCTTGATCTGGTGGATGCGCCCGAGGCCGGAACCCATGACGCGCCGGTAGACGCCGTTGCGCCGCGGGTGCGCGAGCATCATCGCGTCGATCTGGGGGCGGTCGTTGATTCGGCCCGGCCGGAAGGGCATGGCGGACTCCGGTGCGGCGCCGAGCACCTGCAGAGCGCGCGCGGCGCTGCGTAGGTAGGTGCCATCGTCGCGCCGATCGTCGCCCGTGAGCGCGCGGGCGTTGCTGTACAGGAACAGCCGGCTGATCGGGTCGTATGGGAGGTGCGACTGCGACTCGGCGATCGCAATGGCGTACGCGAACGCATGCGCGACGCAGCTCGACGTGTTGCCCTGATCGAGGATGGTCGGGACATGCCGCGACAGGTCGACGCTCTCGGGCGGGTCCTCCGTGCGCGGCATCGCGAAGAAGACGCGATCGCGCTTGTCCTCGGGGTCGCGCAGCCAACCCGTGCCCATCTTCGACTTCTTCCACGGCAGCCTCATCGGTTCCTCCGTCGCTCGTACTCCTCAAAAATCACATCGTTGAGGTCGATCTCCATCGTCTCTTGCCGCTTGCGCGGAATGGGCGGCGGCTTCGGAGCGCTCCACAGCCGCATGCGCGGCTCGGTGGGCTCTTCCTCGTCAAACTCGGTCATCTCGGCCCAGCGCATGACGGCGTCGGCCAGCTCTTGACAGATGCGGCGCGCGCGCGGCACGTACTCCCCCGCCGGGCGGTTGAGCAGGTCGACGAGCTCGATCACCTTGTTTTCGATCATGTCGATGAGGCGCTTCACGTTGGCCATCTGCACCCCAAGATCCTCGAGGCCGGGTACTTCTTGACCTTGACCGCGCCTGACTGGTTTCCGCCGAGCAGATCGATCATGTGCGTGCCGGGCTTGATGCAGATGCCCACGTGACCGCGCCAGTCGTCAGGCGACACGCGCCACAGCACCACGATCGCCCCGGGCTTGAGCTCGCACGGCTTGCCGACCTTGAGGAAGCTGCGCGCCGCGGCTGTCCAGGGGCCGCTGTAGCCCGCCTGGCGCAAATCCCACGCCATGAACGCCGCGCACCAGTCCGAGCCGTGTGGAGCGCCTACGACCGCGCGGTACTCGGCAATGCGCGGGTTGCCGCCGGGCAGGTGCTCGGTCTGCCCGATCTCGCCCCGGGCGATGCGCACCCAGGGCTGGTCAACGACGGGCGATTGCTCGCTCATGGAGCTTTCGGCGCAGCCGGCGGTTTAGGACTCGCACGCGGAGCCGCCTGTTTCGACGGATCGACCACCACGCCGCAGCATCTCGAGCAATACGCCATAGCCACTGGATGATCGGTGCCATTCAACACCTTCCCCGCCATCATGGTGTGTTCGTCGAACGCCAAGATCGCCGCAAACACGCGCTCGACCGCCTGTTGAACGAGTTCGAGGCCCGCGCCGGTGCGCTGGAACGTGTCGAACAACGTCTTGACGTCGGTCGCCGCAAACTTCGCGATGTCGAGCACGTGCGTCAGCGACAAGCACACCTCGGTGCCCTTGCCTTCGAAGTCGCACAGCATGCCGACCATCGACGACGCTGCGCTCACGAGCAGCGTCGCTCGCTCGATGTCGCGAGCGACCTTTTCCGCGGTCGCGTCCTTGAGCGGCTGCACCACCACAGGCTGACCACCGGTCGTCGCGCACCCAACCAGAAGCACCAGAGCCAAAACATAGCGTTTCATCGCGTGCCTTTCTTCGAATCGTCACTCTCGCGCTGGCGCCGCTCGAGCTGGTCGAGCCGGTAGCGCACCTCGCCCTGAAACTGCGCCGTGTCGAGCACCGACCGGTCTTGCGACGCCTTCAGGTCCCTGATCGCCGCCTCGACCGCGGTCCATTTCTCGGCCGATCGCGTGGTCGTGTCGGCGACCTGCTGTTGCTGGTTCTCAACGACCCCAAGGCTGAGTTTGCTTACCGCGAACTGGCCGCCCATGGCCGCCGCGATGAGAACCCACACCTTGGGATCGCTGAACCGTATCGTGACCGAGTTGTCGCGCTCCTCAGCCATTACGCAGCCCGCGCGCGCTCGTAAATCACGCACACGCCGCACAGCTGGATTGCGTTCGTTGCGTGCGCCGGTGGGGTCAGCGCGATCGTGAGGTTGCGCGCGCTGTCGGGGATGTCCGCCGCCGCCACCGTGCACGTCACCGTGTGCAAGGTCGCGCTCTTGGTGGTCGAGTCGTCCACCGCGTCGCTCACCAGCGTTCCGCCGTCCCATCCAGTCTCGACCGTGAACGAAGCTGCGTCAGTCGAGCCCGAATACACCTGGAACTCGATCGTAACGGCCGATGCGCCGGAGAAGTCCTTGGGCAGCGTGACGTGGGCCGAGATGGGGTCAACGACCGTGGTCGCCCACGAGATTTCAGCGGACTCGGCAGCGTCGCCACGCATGATCGGCGTGGTATCGGATGCGAGGATGCCGCCGTTCGCCGCAATGGCGCCAACATCGCCGGAGCCGTCGACCTCGCGAAAGCTGTACAGCGATATACCGAACGAGCTCGTCAAGTCGTCGAGCACATAGACCTCTTCCCAGCACTCGGCACCTGTGCCGCCGCGGATGCAGCGATAGACGGTGTTCGTGTCGAGCTGAAGGGCTGTCTTTTGGTAGTCGTAGATCGGGTCACACGTCGCCGCGATGCGCGCTGCTGCTGATGCGTAGGTACCTGTGATGGCCACTGTCGTATCTCCTTGGTTCGCGTTCAAACCGCGGCGGAATGCCGCGCTAAATCAGTCCATGGTTACCCGGAGGTCTGGAACGTCACTCGTTGCACCGTGGAGGCTCGCAGTCCCGAGCAGGACTCCCGAAAACGGGCCGGCGCCCGTGAGCGCGCCCGATGCCGCTGCAACCAGCACCTGGCCTTGCCCCATGTCGAAGTTGAGCCCTTCGATCGTGGGCTGGGTGGTCGCCATCGCAGTGCGGATGCCGGCCCACAGGTGAGTGCCTGCGGCAACGGACGTTGTGAATGCAGACGTGTTGCGCTTTACGCCTGTGCTGGTGACCGAGCTAATGGTCCCCGTCGCCTCGATCTTCGTCAGCGACTGAGCGGCCTTGTTTGGAGCGCTCGGAGTCGAGAAGAGGCCGACCTCGGCAGTCTGCGATCCCGATCCGCTGGTGCTGACATGGAACTCTACATACTTCGGCGTGATCGCTTTGACGGTACACCCGATATAGACGAAATAAGACGTACCACTCGTCAAGATCTTTGCCGCACCGCTTCGATTCAGCGGGCTCATGAACACGCGCTGAGCCGTTGGGGCCGCGAACACGATCGCACTGACGTCGACGCCGTCGACGAGCCCGCTCACGTTGACGTCGCCGGTCACCGTCTGAGTGCCTGTCGCAAGCGTGCCGAGCCCCGACACGTTGCCTGAGTCGTCGACGATCAACGCGCTGTTCTGAATCAGCTTACCCGTGGTGCTATCGAAGCGCGCCACGGCGTTGTCCGTCGAGCTCGCGGGGCCTGTGACGTCACCAGGGGTGGCGCTGATAAGCGTCGCGCCCGAGCGCTTCAAGAACTCGCCATCTGTGACCGTTCCGATGACCAGGTCTGTTGGCCCAGACGTCTCGCGCAGTGTTCCCGCGATCGTCGTCGGGACACCGACGATCTCGCTAGCGACAAGCCGCAAGTAGTCGTTGCTCGCAACGGCGCCGAACATGACATCTGCGCTGCCGATTCTGAGACCCTGTCGGAACATGCTACTTTTTTCGCTTGAAGCTGACCACGACGTCGGCCGCTCCGTTTCGAATCGCTCGAACGTGGGTGATGAGCTGAGGATCTATGCGCAGCTCTCGCGGGTGCGGAGTGATCAGAATATCGCCCGTGTCAGCCGCGCCGAGACCGGTCACCCCGAACGCCAGGTGCGCATATCCTGCCGCCACAAACACGTAAACGGCCCCGCCGTCGCTGTTGCCGGTGATCGCCTGCTCTGCCGTGCTCGCGGCAGTCGCTGTGATGGTCTGCGCGTCGGTTCCAGACCCGGCCACCGGCGCAATTTCGAATTCGTGTGCCACTATGTAGTCCTCCTGTATGACAATGGGTGGTCGCTATAGACCGGTGACCCAACGACGGATCCGTCGTTGCCGTTGCCGCTGTAGTCGATCGGCGCTGCACCCGCGCCGGCCGCGAGCTCGTCAAGCTTCCATCTTCCCACCAGGCCGCTCACGATTCCGTCATGGCCACGGCATGCGTAGATGGTCGCCACCTCATCCGCGCTAAGGATCCGGTTGTAGAACCTGACGTCAGCCATTTTCCCGTCAAAATAACGCGTGGCATCAGAGCGGTTACCGATATACATGCTGGAACTGCTGTCGTCGCGCGGCGATCCTGCAGGCGTTGATAGCTCGGTTCCGGTTACGCTCGACCCGTTGTAGTACAATGTTGGATCGTTAGCCGTGCTCGATGCATCGTATGACACAGCTACATGTTGCCATTCGCTGAACGCAATTTGCGAGTTGGGCATGCGCCAGCGTCCGGTGGTCGAATCGCGCAAATGCTCAAACGTAAAGCTGTTTGTGGCGATGTTGTTGTCGCAGTGGAATAGCCAGTTCGATTTGTCGCAGATTCGGCCAAGGTTTCCTCCACCAACAGTGACAGGATATACCCATGCCATGAGCGTCGCCCCCGATGGCCATAGCGCATCGAGGATGGTTGGCGAGCCGACGTTGATGCTGCTGCTAGAAACGAATGTAACGCTCATGTGAACCCCACCGAGCACATCATTAGCGTCCAGTCGGTAGTAAGCGTGTCGCTGCCGTCCGAACCGCGGCGGGTGAGCTCGATCTGAACCACGCGCCCAGCGACGAGCGACAGCGTTGATAGCGCGATGCTTTGCGAGTCGTACTGCCACAGCTCGCTATTCGGGATGCTGACCGCCGTAAGGTCTGTTCCCGCATCCCAGGCCTCCACTGATGCGTTGTCCGGGAACTCGCGGACATACACACGCGGGATGACCGCCTGCGTGCTTCCCGTCGCCGTTTCAGCGCGGCTCACGAAGCCAAGAACAATGTTCGTCGCACCGGCTGGGATGAGCACGGACATGCCCACTCCGTTCTCGGTGGCATTTGCGAACTTGCGCACAGTAAGCGCCGAGTTGTTGCTGCACGCGCTGGCCGCGGCGAGTGAGTTGACCGCCCAGTCGGAGGTAACCGGGTTGTCGAGCTGGTCGGCGAAGAACTGATGGGTCGGGAAATATGGCGCTTGCCACGTCGCCGCGGTCGAGCTCGTCGCCATGAGCACCTGGCCGGCGCTCGGCGCGGTTGCACTCGAGACGCTCACCACGGTCGAAGCAGAGCGAAGCCCGGATGCTGTGCGGTCGTCGCTAAGGCGGCTGTCGTTGCCTTCGGCGAACGTTCCGGAGCCAGTGCCGAACGCCGCGATGGAGTGCTGATGGTCGCTGCGGGCGAAGCTCTCCGCGCTGCCGGCGGCCGCCGAGTCGCCCGGAGTGATCGCGCCTGCTGCAGCGGTGGTGAGCGGGTCTCCTCCGCTTGGGAGGTGGCTCGATGCGTGCGCCGTTGGCGTGCGTGCGTCGCTGAGGCGCGAATCGTTGCCTTCGCAGAAGGTTCCGGAGCCAGTGCCGAATGCCGCAAGCGCGTGGGTGTGATCGCTGCGAGCGAGGCTCTCCGCGGAACCCTCGGCACTCGCCGTTCCTGGCGGATTCGCCGCCGCGGCGGCTGTTGCAATCGGATCTCCTCCGCTTGGCAGATGATCCGCCGCATGGGCGTTCGGGTCGCGGGCATCGGATAGCCTCGCGTCGTCACCCTCACAGATCGTTCCAGATGCCGAGCCGAAGTCGGCATTGATGAGCTTGCCCGTATCGTCCCACGCGAGGCCAGCGCCCACATGCGTGCTGAGTTCTGTCGTCATGTCACCACCACCACGACGGAATCGACTGTCACGTCCACCCCGTCGACTTGAACCGCGTTTGGATCGCTGCCGCCGCCGCTCGACGCGGGCGGCTTCCTCGCCTCGCGCCCATCACGGCGCGCATGACCCGTTCCCGCGCTGCGACGGCTCACCGCGAGCTCCTGTAGATCCACAGCGTGCCATCGCTCGCCCCGGATGCCTTGATCGCCCTGACGTAGCCCTCGGTGCCCTTGCGCACCTCGAACGGAACCCACGTGTCCGCCGGCAACCGCATATGGTTGGTGGTTGCGGCATCCATTGTCGACTCGCCGAAATGGAGATGGCAAGCGACGTCGGAGCAAACCGTCAGCCACATGCTTCCCGAGTCGCCTCCGGACGCGGACCCGTTGGCGGTCGCTGCGCTCGACGCCGCTGTGAGCGATACCGCGACCACAGTTGCCCCGGGCGGTGCGATCTTGGTCACTTCGAGAGTAGCGCTCATGCTTAGTATCCTTTCTGCCTGTTTGACGCGCTGAGCGCCGGCTTGTACTTGGTTCGCCACACGGGGTCCTCTTCGAGCTCGAAGATCAGCGCGGTGACGCGGCGCGGGTCTCCGCTCTGCTTCGCTTCCTGGAACTTCGCGGCGTACGGGCCGAGCGCCTGCGGGTTCTGCTGCATCGCCTCTTCAATCGACGACTCGAGGTTGTGTCCCTGCGACTTGCCCGCGATCGCTTCGCGCGCCGACTTGTCCTGCATGTATCCGCCAGCCGTGAGCCCGCCGACCATGCCCATCCCGCTCATCGGCGTTTGGTCCAGGCCCTGCGCAAAGCGATCCATGCCGCGTAGTCCCGCGCCTGCGCCCTGCATGGCGAGCGACGCTGCATCAGGAGCCCGGTCGTGCGCCGCGCCGTAGAGCATGCTCAGAAGGCCCGCGCGCGGCTGCCCCTCATCCGCGACCGCCTTGCGGTGGGCAGCGTCCGCAAGCGCGTCCGCCGATGCGTAACGGCTGAACGCCTCTGCAACCTCGTCCTGGGTGCCCGGCGTCGCGAGCTGGGTGGCCTCGCGCAGGGCGGTCCTCGGAATGCCTGACAGCTCGCGGTAGAGCGACGCCTTGTCCGCGTCGCTCGTGCTCATCGTCGAGTTTCTTGGGTAGCCGCGCGATGCGAGCGCCACCTTCTCCGCCTGCAAGTCGCGAGGGCTTAGGTAGACGTCGGGTACCTCGTTCATCTCGCCGCCAGCCGCGATCGGCCGGCGGCCGGCGTACTTGTCCACAAGGTTGTTGCGGGTGCTGTCGATGGAGTTGGCGAGCGCCTTCTCCTCATCGATGATCGAGCTCGCGTAGGGCGCGCGCGCGTCCGTGAATCGCGATGCAAGGTCGTCGAGCGAGATCGCCTGCGGCACCTCCTGCTCGAGCTTGCCGACGGCCGCGTCAACTGCAGGCCCGGCTGCATCACGCTGCAGACCGCGCTGCTCGGCGAACCAGTCCGCCTTTTGAGGGATGAAGTGTCGCGGGGCCGTGTCGAGCGCCTCTTGGGCAAGCTCGTCGCGCGTCTGCTCGAGTCCGTGCGACTTCGAGAGCGCCTTGAACGTCGGCCCTGTCAAGCCCTCGGCGTTCGCCTGCGCCCGTCGCGCGAGCGAGTTGGCGCCAGGCGCGACAGCCGATGCCAGCTTGCCCAATCCGGGAATCAGCGACGCGAGAGCGCTGCTGATGCCCGCTCCGCCGAATGCTGCGAGTGCGCGGTCTCCAAGGTCGTCGGTGTTCGCCTCGTTGAACGCCGTCGTCCCGCCCTGGATGGCAGCCTCGGCGATCGGAGCGGCACGCCCAGCACCCGCGAGCGCCGTCGACATCGGACCGGTCAGCAGGCCAACAGTGCCGGCGCCGAGCGCCTGCCCGCCTCCGTAGAGCCACGGGGACCGCGCGCGCGCCTCTTCGTTCTTCGCGCGGAACTCCTCGAGCCGCTGCGGGTCGCCCATGGCGCTGATTTCGTCGCCAGCGCCCCACGTGGCGCCCTGCGCTGCGCCGAGCTCAGCGTCGCCGAGAGCGAGCATTGCCGGGTTCCACACGTTGTCACGCAAGCCGTTGATCCCGCGGCGCCCAAGCTCGGCAAACATCTCCATGGAGCTCATGGGCTGCTCGGGCTGTGGAGATGGCGCGGCCGGATGCGCGGGCGACGCTTCGACGGGCTGCGGGCCTTGTTGCAGAACCGACCAGCTCGCGCCACCGTCATCGCTGACGAGCTGACGAAGTTCTCCGGTGCGCTTGTTCCGCTGCGTCTTGAAGAGTGGATCTCCCATTCAGAGGTCCTCCCACTCATCGTCATCGGATGACGCTTTCGCATCCGGGATCGGTGGAACGCCATCGAAGCGGCCGCGGCCGCTGCCGGTCGTGCCCAACCCTCCAGGACTGCGCACAGGGCCACCTGTATCCGGCTCGAAGTTGTGCACGCGCATGCGTCGCACTGCCTGAGACTTTGCCTCTGCCGAAACTGCCGGATACACGCTACCGGCACGCATGATGCCGTCGATCGAGTCGAGCTCGGGCTCGGCGCCCGTGAGCATCTTCAGCTCGTACTCCTGCGGAACGCCCATGTTCTGCAGGCGCCTTTCGCCTGCGATCAGCTTTTGGTGAAGGAGCTTCGCTCGGGAGATCGCCGCCGCCGCTTCGTCCGACCCGACGAACGAGTTCAGCTTGCCAAGAGCGGCCTGGGCTCCGAGCTCTTTGTGCAGCTTGGTCAGCTCGCCCGCGGCGTATTCGACCTCGCCAAGCGCATCGACGATTTCCCGCCCGGCCGACGACGTCTCCTTGCTTGGCGTGCCAATCGGACGCCAGCCAGGGATCGAGAGCTGCTCTACCTGCCGCCCTTGCTCGCGCCCTTCTTTCGCAACCTCTCGTCCGACAGCGCGGGTCTCTGCCCCCACTTTGTTCTGCTCGGTGACACCAGTGCGCCGGTCCCACTCACCGCGACGCGCGCCCTCGCGCTCAGCCCATGCCGCGTTGCTTCCTGACTGCCGCATCTGCGCCGTGAGCGCGCCCTTGAGCGCGTTCGCTTGAGCGTCTGTCATTCCGTCGATGACTGCCGGGTCCACTCCGCCCATTGCCTTGAGCGCGTCGCGGATGCCTGGAACGCCGTTTGTGCGCGCGGCGAGCGCCTCACGCTGGATTTGCTGCCCGCTCTCCTGCAGCCGAAGCGCCTCGCGGCGCAGCGCAACCTGCTCGGGGTCCCCGTGGCCCTGAGCGAGCATGCGCTGAATCTGCGCGCGCTTCATCGCGTCATCCATGCGCAGTTTGTAGTTGTCGATCGCGGGGTCTTGGCGCGACGCGAGCTGCCCGAGCAGCGGACCGATCGTGCGCCCCTTGTTCAGGAACGCGTCGGCGAGCATGGCCATGACCGAAGCGATGTCGCCAGGAGTGCGCGAGCCACGCTGCGGAGGTGGACCGACGTTCGCAAGCGCCTCCATCGCGTCCATGTTTCCAGCGCCAGGGTTCGAGAACGGTGTCTCGTTCTGCCCGGACGCGCCAAACGCGAGCATCGGGTCCTCGTCGTCTTCAAATGGGTTTCCGCTCATCGGTATATCCCCATGATCGCGTCCTTGCCCTCGCGTATGGCCCAAGCATCCCTGATCGCTTGGTTCTTCGCATCGCGCGCCTCTTTCTCGCGCGCCCACTGCTCGGTTTGCTGATTCCTGTCGAGCGTCACAAGGCCAGAGTCCGCGCCAAAGTTGGCCTCATTGACGCCCCACCCGGCGCCCGCAAGATCACGCCCCGCCGCAAGCGTCTTGTCGGCCTTCTCCTTCTCTAGATCGGCCTGTTCCTTCGCGCGCTGGTCGGCGGCCTGGCCTGGAAAGAACTGCTCGTTGAAGCTCTGCCCGCGCATCTGGCCAGCAACGCCACCAGCCGCGCTTGATCCGCCGAGACGGCGATCGGCGTTGCCGGTCGACATCGCATCGGACGCGTTGCGCATCGACGTTGCGAGATTCGAGTACATCCCGAGCGCCTGCTGTGATCGCTGGATGGCGTTCGCCTGTGCTCCGAGGTCGCTGAGTAGCCGGTTCTGCGACGTCGTCTGCCCAGCGCCGAGCATCGCGCCGATCTCAGCGCCGCTCCCGAGCTGCCCGCGGGCTGAAAGGTTGCGGAGCGCAGCGTCCATCGCCGCGCGCCGGTCGCGCTCTTCGGCCCCGCGCGCCTGCTCCATGATGAACCGCTCTGCAGCGGTCATCTCGGTGTCCGTCAGGCCCCACCACTTGTCGGCTGCTTGCGTCTGCCGTGCGAGGTCTTCGGGGTTCGTGTGAACGTCGAGCGACCCATTCGCAATGCCAAGGAGCTGGTCGAGCGCTTGCTGTTGGGCTGCGATCGACGCGGGGTCAGCCTTTGCGCCAGCGGCCACGCTATCGGGTAGCGATATGCCGCCGAGAGCGTTCCGATAGTCGTTGACGTTGCCGGTGTAGGCGTTCAGCCAACCGTTGTTGAGGTCGTTGTGACCCGTAACGAGTCCGGCTTGAGCCGCTCGAATCTCGGCGGCTTTGCGGTCTGCTGCGGCCAGCGCGCCAGGCTTGTCAGGAAGCGGCCCCCCGCTCGCGAGCAGCCCAGGCTTCTGCGGAGGTTTGACGAGCGGCTGCCCGTCGCGGGTAAGCGTCGCGCCGCCGAACAAATCCGTACCGTAGTCGAATGCGCTTTGGTCCTCTGCAAACTTCGCGCGTTGCTCGGGGGTTCCGTTGACCGCGTTGTCGTAGGCTGTCCTCTCGTCCAGCGTCCCGCTGAAGTAGTCCTCGTTGACCTGGTTTGCGTCGAGAGTTGTCCGGGGGACTGCATTGAAAGACTGCGCCGCCTGGAACGCCTGCTCAGGGGACGTGTAGGGCCCATCAAACAACCCATCGTCGCGCTCGACGTAGTACGCATCGACGCCAAGCTGAGGACGGCCCTTGACGACTCGGCCGGGGACGCGCGTGCTTGGGTCGCTCGCGCGCTGCACATCCGCGGGGCTGACGTTCGCGTTGTTGTTGTTGGGTGTGGTGTAAATACCCATCTCGGTTATCCGATCATGAGGAACGTGAAGCGGTAGGTGGCGCCTTCGGTCGGCGTCATGCCGTCGATCGAGTCGATGCGGCAGCGGCTCCGCGTGCCGTCCCACACAAAGTGCGTCGTCCCGCCCGTCTTGAGCGGAACCTCCATGTAGTCGCTGACGTTCTGCACGCGCAGAATCATCACGCCCGCGGGCTCGTGGTCGTATCCGAGGTAGAGCGGCTCGGTGTACGGAC
>Ga0070749_10002947_pt1 | contig 11420 bp, 22 predicted proteins | sample VirMetDEL_Nov_18_FD_75180 | JGI IMG/M metagenome (GOLD analysis project Ga0070749, IMG submission 75180) | Aqueous microbial communities from the Delaware River and Bay under freshwater to marine salinity gradient to study organic matter... | ecosystem: Environmental > Aquatic > Marine >...
ACCTTGAATATCTTCGCGCCGATCGGCCCATCCAGCGCTTTTTTGCACTCAAACCAAAATCGCCCGATCTGATCCTGGGTGGGGGTGGCGTATAAAACGCGCCGGCCCTGCAAGAACCTCTCCACCGCGCGAATAGACATGCCCACGGTTTTGCCGCCGCGCCGGCCGGCGCGTACCACGTTGCGCTTATGTTCACTGCGCACAAACTCTGCCTGCACGCGGTGTGGCGTCGGTAACACCACATCAAGATTCATCCGCCGGCTTTCTGTCCTCATATCGCACGGTCAGGGTGATCGCGCCGCTGTTCTCAACCTGCTCTTTCACCTTGCCATCCATGCGGTCCATCAATCCGTTCCATAGTCCAGCCGAAGGTTCCAACAACAAGCCGGCCAACACGTGCGCCGTTACCAAATATTTAACCTGTATGTTTTTCGGGAGCGCCCTTAAGTGCTTACTGGCCGCGCTCTTCTCCCCAAGAAACACAACAATCTCCTCGGCAGTCATATTCGACACCTCGGAGATAACCGCCTTCCAGCTCTGCCCGTCTTTGGGCCGGCCCTTTGGGTTGCCGCTTTGCCCCTTGTTCCACGGCCTTCCCGTCGGCGGTTTGTTTTTTCCAACGCCTTTTTCGCTGATTTTTCCGCTGTTAGCAGTGGTCACAGCTCACAACCCTTCAAGCACCCCGCCCGGGAGACAATAATCATATATCGCAGGCCCGGGGCGGGGCGCGTCGAGCACTTGTATATTTATGCGGGCTTGCCGGCGTCGTACAAACCGCTGGCCACCAGCCCCAGCGCAACGCCAAACACCAGCGTGGCAAACCAGCCGGCAAAATCAACCGGCGCCGAAACGCTGTATTGGTAGCCGATGCCCAATGCCAAGCCAACTATCATCGATAGCAGGCGCACGCGCTGGCCCGAAAAGCCGAACCCCTTGAGCCACTGCACCAACCCCAAAACGAACGCCAGGAGCGGAATGCCCGCCACCTGTGCGTTCACAAACAAAACCTTCAAAATCTCGTCCATGTATCCTCCAGTTGAGTTTTGCGGCCGGCACACGCCGACCCATCCATCACCCCCATCCTATCCCCGCCCCCTAAATCGTCATATACGCAAACTGCGCAACGTCACCCCTCCCTGGCCGGCTCCACTTCCACCAGCCACAGCGCCACCGCCAGTGCCACCATCTGCTCCCGCGTCTGGGCGCATAACCGCCGGCGGATCGACGAGATATGCCCGTCCACGGTGCGCAGTGATACACGCAACTCCACCGCCACCTGTTTTTTTGTTCGCCCATTGGCCAGCAGTCCAACCACATCCAACTGCCGCGGGGTCAAGCGGGGCGGGGGAGCACCCACACCTCCGTTTTGAGCAAAAACAGCCGCTCTTATCAACGCGCGCGCTTCATTTAAATCGGTGAAGCTCAGTCGCGCCGCTTGCGGGTCAATTACCAACGCAGATGGGGTTGTGTCTCTCATTTTCTCCTGGTCAAGTGGAAAAAAACGAATAATTTATGCTTTCGATAATTATCCTTATCGAAAGCATAATCAAGGCCGCGCAATAGCATCCTTTGTCATCAATCGCAACTCCACCTCCCCGCCCCGAATAACCGGTCCCCACTCCAACACGACGCGCTTGATCCTCGAGTCGTCCACCCCCACCCCGGCACACACCCCGTCCAAAGATGGTTTGAGCGCCGCAAACACGTTATCCAGATCGCGCCGTGCACGGGTGGGCGGGTGAATCAGCAGGGCCAAGTCCAGGTCCGCGTCTGCGTCAAACGCGCCCCGAAATTCCAACGCCGTCAAATACGCCTCCTCACGCGCCGCCTCTTTCGCGGGCTGTTTCGCGCGCCAGTGTCGCTTCGCGGAATTCGGGGAAAGCACCGCCGGAGGATAAGGCAGGCGCAGGGCCAGTCTACGATTTATAAGATTAGTCAACTTTACTCCTATCTGCCCAACGGTTATGCTTTACCAGCGGCGATTGCCAGTGGATGATTGATAGCGGGGCAATCTTGTTTGTGATATAACGCTTGCCCGCACTCGGCGCAAGCCGTCTGGTGCAAGCCGTGTTGGGCAGATTTCTCGAATTGATGCTGATATGCTCTACCCGCTTTCCATGCAGGATATTCAACATCGCAATTCGCCATCTCGCCATTGTATCGCCACCAATTCATATATGCTTCGTCTTTTACTGCTTCCATCGTTTGCTCCTATCTGCCCAACGGTTTGCGTTACTGGCGCATGGCGGCTTGACCTGTCCAAAAAGAACCGCCGCCCGCCATGCGTACATTGCACGCGATGTTAGCCCGCGTTCTCTGGATTGGCTTCTGATGCGTCAACCCATTCAATTGTAACCTTCAAGATTTTGCCGCCTTCTTTGAAACCAATAGCGTCTGTATCTTCAACATCAACAAAAGATACGTGTTGTGTGGCTTCAATTTCACGAACCATAGCCACTGATGCCGCGACGCAAAAATCATGACACGAACCAAACACCGCGTCACTTTCCTGCAAATTCACAAAATTATCAGCGGAAACGAACACTGCATTACCATCAACCTGTGTTTTCATAATCTTATTCTCCGTGTGCCATTTGAACAGCCAGAGCGGGCTAACGGTTTGCGTAACCAGCGGCGGGCGCTTGGGAACACCACTGCCACGCAAGACCTCTATTTTTCGCCAGACTTCCCGCCGTCTGGTTCACGCTTTGTTAGCTTGCGATCTCCGCAAACCAGAACTCTTCGCCAGCCCATTCAACCATATCTTCCATAACTAGTTTGGCAAAGTTTTGTGAGTGTTCTTCGAGAAAATCAAACAACTCTTCCGAACTCTTAGGCGTGAAATCCCATTGCTTACAAAACACTTTTACGTTTTCGGTCATACGATAATCAAAAGTTTCTTCAATTGTGCCGTGTGTCATTTTATAATTCCTTTCGTTGTGCAAGACAGCAAGCTAACGGTTTGCGTTACTGGCGGGGCGATCCCGTAGAACGCTTCGATTTTCGCGGAGCCTTAGTCCCGTCAAGTGCACGCGGTGTTAGATACGCTTTCGGGAGCACACCCTTCAACCCCTTTTGAGCACGTCGCACACAGACCTGACAAACACCGTGAGAACCTATGTTATTACGCCAGATCGAATATGATTGACCTTCGTCTCTATTCCAACCCCTACGGCACATGGGATTACCTGGATTTTCAATGGGGCCTTCGTAAAGATGGGCAATCTTTGGATGCGGATAATCTCTGCCTAAACCAGTAATGTATCCTTCTGGAACACCCAAGAAACGCAAAGTAGAAATATCTGTCATAACTTATCCCTTCACGGAGCATCTAACGGTTTGCGTTACTGGCAACGGGCGAGAAAAATGCCTGAGACCAGAGAACGCCATCAGCCTAGATAAAGGCTGGTAAAACGGGAGCATACCCGTTGTCCAGTGGACGCTGTGTTAGGCAACCTGCCCATTGCGCCGCCATTGCGTTTGCAATACCTGGAAAAAAGCGGGAACGCTCATGTGATCGGTTTGCTCCAGGTGACATCAAATGTATTCTATGCTCCCTGCCTTCAACTTGATTGGTAGGTTTCAATTCATCCAGATTTTCAAGCCAAAGGCATATCGCTTTTGTTTCACCATGCCCGAACTGATGAGGCTGTATTATCTGATTGTATTTTTTACCGATGATTTCAACCGCGTATTTATGGGGTATAGGATTTTCAATAGCCTTTTTCTTGATAGGTGCTTTCATAATGAGCTTGAAAAACTCGGCGGCTTCCTGCATTTCACGCCAAAGGTTTCTTTCTGCGAGCCAACGAACACCCGAATTACATAACCTTGTGCAGGGAGGATGAGCAATCATCAAATCCCATCCACTAGCATATAAAATATCTCGGATGTCGCCCTGATAGTGATTGCCTGGGATTTCCGTAGGCAATAAATCGCATGACCAGGCTTCATGACCGAGCGCGGAGAATGCTTCACGAACAATACCTGAGAACTCACAAGCTACAAGGATACGCATAGGGTTGCCTAACGGTTTGCGTTACTGGCGGGGCGGTTCAGGCAAAGCGCCTTCGCCTGCCAGTACATCAGCGGGTAAGACCTGCTGGTTATCGGGCGCGTTAGCCCCGTCCAGTGCAAGCGGTGTTAGGTGGCGTGGCTGATACCCGAATAACTGCTGGTCTGTGTACCACAAATTGCAATCGGGGCAGTGACGCTCGCTATGCTCGTTTGTTATAACGGCAGTTCCGCAGGCAGGACAAAAAACTTGGTAATTTTGACGTAATATCATAAGAGCCACCTAACGGCTGGCTTTACTGGCGGCGCGATTGAAAAGACACCACCGCTAAAAACAGCCCGTAAAATCGGCGCGACTGTGCGCCGTCCAGTGCAAGCATTGTTAGACCCCGCTTATGCTATCAAACACATTCAAAAGCGTTTCGTCAAACGTGCCAACGCCTTTCATTTCTTCGAGGCGTACAGCGCATTGAAAGAAATCATTTTCTTTGAGGCAATCTTTGGCAGATGCCAACAATGTTTCAATAGCCTTGATGCGCCGCTGTAACTCTTGTTTGCAAACATCTTCTATTTTCATAATGCTCCTTTTAGCAAGATAGGGGTCTAGCGGACTGGCGTTAGCGGCGGGTGGTTTGCCGCGTAACCTTTGCTGGCAAGACTTCACCCGCAGAAAATAACGATTGTTGCCCAGACTCCCCACCCGTCCGTTGCACGCTTTGTTGGGTTGCGTGGAAGAGTGCTGGCTGTTGCGCCGCTTGACTTATGCGCTTCGGCTATGGAATAATACTCATCATTTTTCTCTATGCCGATTGAGTGACGACCTGCTTTTATGGCGGCTTCGATTGTTGTGCCTGAACCCATGAACGGATCAAGAATAACATCATCGGGCTTTGTAAACTTCAAGATAATTTCACTCATTAGTTTTATCGGCTTTTGCGTAGGATGATTGTATAAAACATCTTGGGCGAATTGTGCCGTAAGCCATGAAGTGACAACTCTTGCAGAAAAGACATAACAGGATAAACCGCCGTTTCGCTCATAGATAAACTCATAGTGATAAGCAGATTGACTATTCTTTTTATGCCAAACATGCCGAGCGGTGTAATCAAGCGGGAAAACTTTATCGGCAGGAAAGAAAATAAATTGACGTACTGGCAAGAATGGCAATGTTTCAAGTGGGACATATTCCCAATCTTTGCCATGCTCAGCGTTGTAATCAGGATATGGAACATCTGAAATAATTACGCTGTATTCCAACTTTGGCAAGAACTCTCTGCAATCGCCTTTGTAAAGTTTGTAAGGTACATCCATTTCAGCAACCCAACGGTTTGCGTTAGCGGCGGGTGGATTGCCGCGTAACCTTTGCAGAGGGTGATACTTCTGCGGGAAATAACTCTGGTGAGCGAGACGAGTCAACCCGTCCGCTGGACGCTATGTTAGAAGGCGTAAATAAGTTTTGCTGTAAAGCCGCTGATTTTATGCGCTTCTCGGCTATTGCAAAGTATTCAGCCTTCAATTCACAACCTATAAAATTCCTGCCTAATTTCAAACAAGCAACCCCTGTTGTACCTGAACCCATGAACGGATCAAAAACGGTATCACCTGGCTTTGTAATGGATTCAATAAACCACATCATTACATTCAATGGCTTCGGTGATGGGTGATCGGGTTTATCATCCCTGCCAATTGCAAAATCTCTACAATCACCCACTGGCGAATAATCGGAGGGCGCAATCAATTCATCAAATTTACTCGGCGGATTGAAAGCAATCTTTAGTTTCTGCCATTGCTCAGGTGCAGGGACTTGACACCTATGAGGCAATTTACTTGCCCACCAGCCGCCCATATCAGATGTATCGGTAGCCTGATTCAAATCATTCTTGGATATTCCATTTTCTTTGCACCAATCAGAAAAAGACGAACACCATTTCAAAACATCTTCTCGGTAAACTTTCCTTTGATAGATTAGAGCAGGTATCCAATTACCAAAACCAAGCCCGCCCCTTGTCATTCCGTTTGTGAGATGTGCCGCCATAGTCCACTTATAAACAAGACCGTCAAACTCTTTGGGGCAATCAAGAATATTCCAAACCCCAGGCATAATGACAACCTTGTCTGACAATGGCGCAACAAAATCAAGCCATGAAGTATCAAAAGACGTATCCCACTCGGCTTTATTTATGCCGTAGGGCGGGTCAGTCATAATGCAATCAACGCTTTTTGGTTGCATGGACTTCATGTATTCGAGACAATCGCCGTTGTGCAAAGTGAACATGTTTTAGCCTTCTAACGGTTTGCGTTACTGGCGGGGCTGGCGTTTACCAGTAACCTTCGCAGGGGATTTGACTTCTGCGGTGGATGCAACTTGTTTAGCGGGCGGCTGTAAGCCCCGTCCAGTGGACGCTTTGTTAGCCGCCGCCATGACGAACAAGCGCAACTGCGAGCCACGCCCACGACTTACACGGAAGCCTGCTTGCCTTGCGAGAGTGACCAATTGCTCAAACTCATCATCGGGAAACCAGAGAGATTTAGGCATTATGCAATTCGCTTGTACTCATACCCTCTGGAGCGCACAATAACTTGATAGGTTGCGTCTGCGAGTTTGTAAACAAAACCAAATGGACGCTTGCTCATCTTGATAAATTCGCCGCCGATTTCAGCGACATACTTCTTGATATTCACGCCGTAATCGTTGATGTCTTCGTAGTCTTTTTCATCTTGCCAGCGGGAATACAGGTTGACCATGAGATTTTGCAATCTCTCAAAAAGTTGTAGTGCCTTTTCCTTGCGTTCTTGTTCTGACATTTTTATCTCCTTTTGTAATCTATAGATATAATTATACAGATAATCTATAGATTGTCAAGGGGCAAAATTGGGAAGATAGGCGGCTAACTATCCTTATCCATCTAGCGACGGATAACATCCGCCGGTAGTGCATTATCCAGCGGGGAAACAACACCAAACTGACCACCCGGGCGGATCACGTGCGTGTACACCATCGTCGTCTTTACATCCTTGTGCCCGAGTAGTTCCTGCACCGTGCGGATGTCATACCCCGCCTCGATCAAATGGGTTGCAAAACAATGCCGGAAAAGATGCGGCGTTACCCGCACCAATAACTTAACCTTTTGCCCGGCCGCTTTCACCGCCCGCTGAACCCCGCTCTCGTGTACATGGTGCCTGCGCCGAATCCCCGAGCGCGGATCCCTGGAATAATCATCCGCAGGGAAAACCCAAAACCACCCCCAATCTTCGCCAATGTTCGGATATTTCACATCCAAAGAATTGGGCACCTGCACACCAGGCATCTTCCTCTGGCGGTCAATGTTCCAAAAGTTTCGCGCCGTGCCCATCTGGTCCATCAACGGCTTCACCAACGACCTGGGTAAAGTCGTCGTGCGGTCCTTGTCCCCCTTGCCGGCGCGGACGGTGATCACTTCCCGCCCAAAGTCCACGTCCTTGATTCGCAACTGCAAACATTCATTCAGGCGCAGTCCGGCGCCATACAACACACGCGCCATCAGGTTGTAAGGCTCACCTTCCACCGCATCAAGAACCTGCACCGTCTCATACCGGCTCAGAATGGTTGGCAATCGCCTGCTCTCCTGAGCGCGCATGGCTTGCACATTTCCCACATCCACGCCCAGCACTTCGCGATACAAAAACAGGATCGCCGCAAAAGCCTGGTTCTGCGTGCTGGCGCTACGTCCGCGTTTTGCCAGATCGGTCAGGAACATCTCGATCTCTGCCGTGCCCATCTCGGCGGGGTGACGTATCCCATGAAAGCGGATATACCTCTCCGCCCATTGCACATAAGCCTTCTCGGTCTTGTGCGAAAAATGTTTCATCCGCGCCTTGTCGCGTATGCTATCCAGCAACAGTGACATCGACTACATCCATCCCATCAACCAGCGCCAATTCCGCACCGGGCGAAAGAAAAGAACCCAGCGAATCTCTGCCAGCGCCTCGTAATGCAACGCGGCCTTAAAAAGACGCATCCGCCAATAACGCAATCTTACCCGCTCGGCAAATGTTGCGGCATCCGCCGGCGTGGCGTGCCTCGACCCCAGTTTTGTTCTGCCGCCAAAATGGTATGCCGAAAAATACGCATCTCCAATACCCCAGTAGCCCGTGCGCATTAATCGAAACTCCACTTCCATCATCATTTCCATTACCAGCGTACTCCTCCCGCGCCGGTGCGCGGATCAATCGTTCTGCAGAACGTTCCCAAACGCCCATTCGCGCGGCTGTCGTTCTGCGCTTCATTCTCGTTCCAGAGCCCCTTGCGTCCGTTCCCGTCCCTGCCGCCCTGCCCGCCCAGGTAAATCGTCAGGTTCCCTTCGCCCACAGAACGACCCAAAACCCGCAAAAACGAGCCGAACGCATCAAAACCAGCGCCGCGTTTTGTGAACAGCATTAAAACCTCCTCCGTTCCTCAGAACGTTCTCAGAACGCCGCCTAGAACCCCAATGGCTTGGCCGGCCTCTGAATGCCCTTTTCGGCCATCCACTTGCTGGTCAGGGTCGAAACATAGCCCTTTGCGCGGTCGTGATCCAGCTTTAACTGCGTCGTGATCTGTTTTGGAGCCAGCACCTGTCCACTCCTGGCGAATTCCTCATTCAACATCGACACGATCTGCGGCTGATAATCACTGGCGTGTTTCACCCGCTTCATCCTCGCGCTGGGGTCGGGTTGGCTGTTTGCCTGTGTGTTCTTCGCCGTCGGTCGCGCGCTAAAATCGTCACTGAGCATGTCGGCATATTGCGTGCGCAATGAGATCAACACGCCGCTCGGGAACGAGAGAAGTGAAAAAAGCGCAATGGCCGTGATCACCCAGCCCGAGCGCGTCTTCGTAACCGCCTCCAAAATAACATTAACCACCAGCACGATCACCACATAAAAAATATACACTGCCATCGCTGTTTTAAACGGCGCGCGGTTCTCGTCTTTTTTATATTTCAGGTTGTGGCGATAGAACCGCACAGCCGTGGCCACGCTGGCCAGTCCCAGCGCCTCCACCACCACCGCCGCGGTCCACGCCACCCAGTCAGGGAAGCCCATCTCGGTCTTGGTGTGAAAAAACGTCAAATACGCAGGGATGATCGGCACCAGGTACGGCACAAACGCGATCAACACATTCAGCACCGCGCCCTCTGCGCCCATCACTGTGTTCGCCAACAGGTTGAATATCCACACCAGCGGATTAAATCCCTTATTCTTCATTGGTCAGCTCCTCGTCAGATCGTATCGGGCTCGCACAACACCGCGCCAACAATTCGGCGCACGCGCAACCCCGCAAAAATTCTACCGTCATAAGTGGTCACTTTTACTGCACCCAAAAAACTGGCGAACTGCACACAGCGCACCCACTTGCCAGGGGCCACCACCAGCCACACATATTCCGGTGTGGTCGCGCTCATCGTTTCTCCCAATCCGTCTCGTCCACAATGGCGTCGATGGCGGCTGTTACGTCCGGCCATGCGCCCAGCTCGTTCGTCCCGTCTGCCTTCGTGAACGAGTATGCCGTCACCCACCTCTGACCTGTGCCTGACGGGTAGTTGTGCTCCTGTAGGCTGAACCCGCGATACTCGCCGGCCGGCAGTGGGTTGCCGTCCCCGTAGAGGATGGCGTGCCTGTCAAAAAAACGCTCGCGGTCAAGCATGTACGTCGGATGCTCTCCCGCTGCATACAGCCGCGGTTTCCACTGCTTCTTCGCCTGCCGCGCAGGAGCATCACGGCTGAAAAAGCGCCACGCCAGAAAGGCCGCCACGGCCACTTCCACCGGCCAATACCGCACGCTCAATGCACACAGCACCAGCCACAGGCTGATTTTCGCCAGCATCTCAAACACTCCGCCGGCGATCTCGCGCATCGAGAAAAAAAAGAAAGCCAGCCCAACCGCCAGCGCGGCCAACCCATCAGGCTCCACGTGCATCATCGGGAACCTCCATCCACAAACTTCACCGGCGCGCCCACGATCTCACTCGCGCGCTTCGTCAGGCGAAGCGTCAACCAATCCAGCGCCACACCATCTCGTGCGCCCACGGTAAAAATCCCATCATCAAACGCCACAGCAAAGGCGCTGGCCACCCAGGTATCAAACGACGCCTTGGGCAGTTCGCCGCGCAACACATACAGCGCCTTACCCCACAACGCCTGCACCTCGGCATCCGTCGATTCGGCCACCGCCGGCGCGGTCACTGGCACGGCTTCTCGCTCAACCGCACCATGCACGTCGCGCAGGTGTGCGTCCAGCTCCGCGGCCCTGGTAAATGCCTGTCCACACTCGCGGCCCCAGGTGCAGGTATATAGGGCCGCGCCAAACAACTCCCTGAATTCGTTCGGCAGGTAGGTCATGGGCGAAGCCAGATACTCGCGCCGCGGACGGTTCACGAATTTAAGCATGTTATAGGCCAGCCCCACCGGGTTGCGCAGGTGCGCGCTCTGGTCATACGCGTGCGCAAGGCAGGCCAGCGCATAATTCGCGTTGAGCATGTCCAGCTTCAGCCCGGCCAGCACCACGGGGCGCTCAAACAACAGTTTGCTTTGCGCCAGAATGTTTTCCACCGTCAGAGCCAGCACATTTTGCGCCCCAGAATCAGAAGAAGAAGAATTAATATTAATTAATTCAATAGAGTCTTCTTCTTGCTTAAGAGCGCACGCATTGTGTGCAACGTCCACATCCATCAAATCCTGCAATTCGGGTTGTGCCTGGGCTTCTGTAGCCTGTGCCTGCGCATTCAACGCAGGGCTTTGTGCCAGGGCTTGATTCATTCCCAATACCAGCGCGCGTCCGCCATCCAGTAAAACGTAGCCCGCCGCATTTCGCACAGCGCGGTTACCGGCGCACAGCTCGGTTAATTGCTTCTCCACTGTGCGCACGTCCTTCTTCACCAACATGGCGATCTCAGCCGGGCGCGTGGCCCGTCCGGGATAGTTCGCGTCGATCATCACCAGTGCCCAAAACACCAGTGCACTGTCCCCAATAGACCGCAGTGCGTCCACTTGCTCGCGTGATAACAGCGTGGTCATTTACGCCTCGTAAACCGGTAGGCCACAGCGTCACTCTTCAGCACAAAATGCAACGACCATTTTCGTTGCGCATGCCGGCCACCCAGCGAAACCGGCAGATGAAACGAGCGCAACCTGCCCAAAACGATCTGCCGCTTCACGTCACCCACGCACACGTCGTGGTGGTCTGCCATCCTGCGCGTGGTCCACCACTCATTGCCCCAATCCTTCATCGCCTTCAATACCTTGCGCCGCAAAGCCGCGTCTTTCACCCGTCGCGGATCGAAATACATCATGTTCTGCGGGTCACAGGCCCAGCGCTCAAGGTCGTCCATTTTTATCAGGCGTATCTTGCGCTCGCCGGCCATCCCACGACCAGTGATCAGCCCCGCCAC
>Ga0070749_10002950_pt1 | contig 11411 bp, 21 predicted proteins | sample VirMetDEL_Nov_18_FD_75180 | JGI IMG/M metagenome (GOLD analysis project Ga0070749, IMG submission 75180) | Aqueous microbial communities from the Delaware River and Bay under freshwater to marine salinity gradient to study organic matter... | ecosystem: Environmental > Aquatic > Marine >...
AATTCAACTCTTAATCCATTGGCGTGGATCAATCAATTAAATGACTATTTTTTCCAGGCTGTAAACGTACCACAGATAATAATAGGAAATGCAAAAGAGTTCACTGACGCGTCTGGAAAAATAGTTTATTTATCATACGAGCAAAGTGTTAAAGGTGAACAGCTTTATATTGAAGAGCAAGTATTGGCTCAATTAAACTTAGAAATCGAATTAACCTTCCCTGCTAGTATGCAAAACGAATTAATCTCAAGCAGAGAAAAGGACCCCGCTTTACAAGCTTCACAACCTAATGACACAACAGCTGAGTTGGAGGGGAGAACCTGATGGTTCACGAAGAGTTATTGCTCCAGTATGGAATACTAGGGCTATGGACTCTGTCTTTGATGTATGAAAAATACATCGATCGAAAAGAAATGAAAGTATTATTAACTAAACTTAATGAGGTTATGCTGCAAATAAAAGAGCATCTAAGATAAAATGGGATTACTAGATAAAGTTAAGAAATTTTTTAAAAGAAAAAAAGAACCGGCACCAGCACCTAGACCTAGGCCTACAACTCCAATTCCTGACTTTGGCCCTATTAACCGGCCGACACCTGTGCCCGCTCCAGCTCCACCTCCGCCTAGACCTGAAGCTTCTTTTCCTGCTGACGCTCCTTTACGGTCGCGTGTTCCTCAGCCAGAGCCTGAGAGGAACGTTCCAACATTCGGTCCAGTAACTGGACCTAGTCGAAGATTCAGAGAATCTAATAGAGTAGATTCTCCTGTGCCTACTGCACCTGTTGAACCTACAGTTCCTGTGGAACCTGAAAAGACTGGTTTCGTTAACAGACTTGATGCAGCTTTAACTCCTAATCGTGATTACTTAGACGTTCCTCTTAATGCGGCATCACCTTTTGCTTTAATTGGTCCTGGTAAATTAAGTAAAATAGGTCAAAAAGCTATATCTTTTTTTAAGAAACCGACAAAAATTAATGAATTATCAAAAGTTGGGAAAACAGGATTACAGAATTTAAGAGATAAAATATTAAATGCTGAAAAATTAAGTGCTGCTGACACTATTGCTACAAATACTGTTTCATCAAAAAAAACATTAAGTATGCTTCAAAAAGCTGCTATAGCAACAGGAGTTAGTATTGGTAGTGTTCATTTATTAGTTGAAGCATTAGGAACTTACCCTTTTTCACAATTTAATGAAGCTGAAGCAATTAATACTTTAAATTATGGTTATAGTTCTGCTGTAAGAAATGGCGACCTTGATGGCGCACAAAATTCTATAACTCAAGTTGAAGAAATTTTGAATCCGACATTTTTTGACACTTTAAAATCTTATATTCCTTGGGTTAATGCTGTTGATTCATTAGATAAATTTAGAGATGCTGCTGCAGTATCAACTGAAATTAACCAAAAAATACTTGATGATATGAGAATTCAACAAGAAACAGGAGAAACTGATGACCAACGTTGGGCTCGTGTTAATGAAGAAAGAGCTCAACAGGAACGTGAATCTATTGATTATTATAATCAAGAACGTCAACGTCTTGTTGAATGGGAACTTGATGCAAAGCGACAACAACGTAATGAAGATGCTAAATTTTGGGCAAAAGAAAAAGAACGACAAAGTAAACTCGAAGCTGCTGATCGAGAAGCAACTGCAAAGTTCTGGTATGAATACCGAAAACGTATGCAAGAGCTAGCTGACAACAGTAGACCAAGCAACCTTAAATTCGGATTGCTATAGGAGGAAAACAAAATGAACATGAAAGAACAAGCGCAAAGCTACAAACAAAATGAAATCAAAAACATCGCTGAATTAGGCAAAGTTAGTGTAGACATTGAAGTAAAAGAAGAAGTTGCAAACAAAGGAAAAGAAGACGAGTTCAGTTTTAAATATTGTGAAGTTAATGATATTAAGTATCGTATTCCTAACGGTGTGTTTAAACAACTGAAAGCTTTGCTTGCAGAAAAAGCAAGCCTTAAATCATTTAAAGTATTAAAATCAGGTGAAGGTATGTCAACCTCTTACATGGTTGTACCTTTGGAGTAAATTAAGATGGAAGAAATAGAAAACAAAGAAGTGACTGAACAAGTCACAACTGAAGATACTCAGGCTTCTGATGACTTAATAAAACAAGCTACAGAAGCTGCAGAAAGACTTGAAAAAGCAAATCAACAAATGGCTGATTTGATGGCAAAGCAAGCAAGTGAAAAAGTTAAATCTAGTTTTGCTGGTGAAAGTTATGCAGGTAGACCTCAAGTATCTAAAGAAGAAAAAGAAATCGCAGAAGCTAAGAAATTCTTAGCTGGCACTGGTTATGAAGATGAGCTCTTCTAACGGTTTATTTGTTATAAAGACCTGTAAGAAATGCAAGAAGCTTCGCAAGTTCTTACTTCACAGCAAACGGGAAACTGAATCTATTTGCGGTGAATGTTGGTGGGAATAACTATCACCTCTTTTTTTATTCAAGTGTGTGCGAGGCATACACACACTTGGATTTTTTACATAACATTTATATATTGGTTTACACAAGAATACAATTAGGTGATTATATTATGGCTAATGAAGCAGTTATTATTGAACTTCTAGGTAACGGTGGAGACCCAATTAGGTGTACTGTTGCTGATGGAACAACTATTGAAAAAGGAACTTTAATTAAGTTAACAGACCCTAGAACTGGAGTCGCTACAAGTGCTGACAACGATCCTTTCTTTGGAATAGCAGCAGCTGAAAAAGTTGCAAATGATGGCTCAACTACATTAGCTTGTTACACTAATGGCATTTTTGATCTTGTTGACTCAGGTGCAGGTATCACTTGTGGTGCTACTGTAAATGTAGGTGGAGCAAATCTAGTTATTGCTAGTGCAGCAGCTGATCTTTTAACTGGTTCAGTTGTAGGTAAAGCATTAGAAACTGCAAGTGCAAGTGAAACAATCGCTGTGAGGGTATTAGTATAAAATGGCAGACACAACAGGACAAGCTGACTTAAGAGCAGAAACAATTTCAAGAATCGTTAAAGGTTTTGCATTACAAGAATACAAAATGAAACAACTATGTATGGTTGAAAATAGTAATGCATGGACTGAGACTTATTATAAAGAAACCGCAACAGAGTTAACTGGTGGAACTGGTTCAGGTGTTGAAGGTGTTCCTCGATTAGCTAAGTTCCCTTATGGTGAAGTAAGCTGGACAAAAACACAAGGACGTAATGTTAAGCATGCTATGGAAGGTGTAATTTCATGGGAAGATGCTAAAACTAACAACGTTCCAATGATCGCTAGAACTTTATTAAGAATTGCAAGAGCTGTAGCTAAATCAGTTGATGCTAGAATTGCAGCTGATCTTTTATCCAACGCTGGTAATACTCAAGCTGCTAATGCAACTTGGAACAATGCTGTTGTTGCTGATAGAGATCCTATTCAAGATATTCTTAACGCTAAATCATTAATTGCAATTGATAACTACAACCCTGATAAAAATGGTTACTTATTAGTTCATCCAACAAACTACGCTGAATTGTTAGGTAATGCTAACGTTCGTAACGCTGGCCAGTTTTACACTGACTCAGTTACAAAAAACGGTGTTGTTGGAAAACTACTTGGTTTAACTGTAATCAGTTCAAATAGTGTTACTGAAGGTGGAGCTCAGGTTGTTATTGGTAAAGAAGCTATGACTTGGAAAAGTGTAACTCCTTTAACTGTAAAAACAATTGAAGACCCTGGAATCAAATACACTATTAGAGCTTGGGAAGTTGGACAAGTTCAAGTTGTAAACCCTGACGCTATTTGTAAAATTACAGGTGTATAATTATGGCAGCTGGAGATGTTACAGTTCAGATAGTAGATGCTAACGCATCTGCTATTGACACTGCAATCACTGCTATGAGAGTTACAGCTAATGATAAATGGCTAATGTGCTCTAGTGCTAACGGTTTTCAGGTAATTATTGCACACATTGAAGAAGCATAATGGTAAAATATTTTTTAGAAACGGAAAATGAAGGACCGGAAGGTCCACCTGATTTTATTATTGAGAAAGTTCAAGAAGTTACTGACAAGGCTCAAGCTATTGCTAACAAAAAAGCAGGTAAAAAAAACTTCTTCCATATTTGTTATCATGACGAAGCAAAACCTCGTCCATGTAAACGGGAGGCAATCTAATGGCTGTTGGTGACGTTAATGTTAATATAGTTAGTCCTAACGCTAGAGCTGGTGCTTTCTTTGATGGTGTAGATGACAGAATAACTACTGGAGAATTAGGTACAGAAACTGATGGTGTACCTTTCAGTATAAGTATTTGGGTCAAACTAAATAAAAGTGGTAACGGTATGATACTTACAAGAAGATGTAATGGTGTCCCTTACAGATTTTGGGAACTTGAAGTTGATTCAAGTTATTTAACTAGATTTAGATTATATACTGCAGCGGGCACATATTCAAATAAAGAATTAGAAAAAGGTTTAGGTGATGAGAACTGGCATCATATTGTTGTTACTTATGATTTAACTACACTTTCTTTATATGTAGATGGTTCATTTATTGATTCAATAGCTGGTTCAACTGATATTACTGGAACTTTTTTAGAATTTGGAATTGGTTCAGGAACTTCTTATTTAGGTGGAGTTATCAGTGAAACCTCGTATTATTTAACTTGTTTAACAGCAACCCAAGCATCTCAACTATATACAGGAGATAAAAATATTGGCGAAACACCTTATTTTTTCTGGGAATTAAAAGATGATTATAATGATTCAATAAGAGGTAAAAATGGTACTAACTCAGGTACTAGGTTAGGTATTTTTGATGATGCTATTGACGCTCAACTAGAATCAAATAGAGTAAACGCTAACGATACCTTTTTAATGTGTGAAACTGGATCTGAAAAACAAGTTATTATTTCAAATATTCATGAGTCAGGTGTATAAAATGTCGTATGAAAATAGAAAAAGAGAGTATGAAAGATTAAAATCATTAGGTAGAGAACCACCTGAAAATTTAAAGGAAGAATTCGAGGTTAAAGAAAATGGTAGAACAAGTGATCCAATCAGCATCAATCCAAGAAATACTGGACTTAAAGAATCTAAAAGCAAACAGCGATCTAATAGAAGCAAACGGGTCAGCAACAGTAACAATAAGTAATGTTGCTCCAGCTGGTGTAGGTACTGCAACTATATCTCAATGGCTTAAAGTCGATGTTGGCGGAACTACTTACTATATTCCTATGTGGACTTAGTTATATTATTTTTTTATTTTTAATAAAATTATGGAGAAAAAGAAATGGAAAAAGCAAAAATAAGAATAAGAAATGGTAGAATTTATACCATAACAATACAACAAGTAACTTCTACACATTACGTTGGAAAAGATAAATATCAGCGTGATGTAATGATACCTATATCAGACATCGATTACCTTTATCCTATAGAGGGTGATAGATATGACTAAACTTTCAGTTGCAACTAATAGCAGGGACATCGAGCGTAAAATTAAAAAAATAGAAACAGTATTGGAGTCCTTCCCTGAAGGAGCTAATCCTAAGCTTATTGCCTATCATAGTGGGCTAAATACCAACACTGTTAAGTCAATTTTACCAAAAATGGCAAACGTGACTAAATCTATGCGTGGTATTTACAGAGTTGTTAAAGAGGGGGATACCCCTGATTTACTAACCGACTGGAACTTCCACAATCTCATCCTAACCTACCACCCAAATCACGAGATTTTACCCACTCGTATCTATGAGAAAAACGGTGACTTAGGCTTAGAATTAATTGTTTCAAAATCTAATAAATGTACATTAAGGTTAGATTGTGATGTACCTCTTAATGTAAGTAGTATTACTCTAGCTTATTGTTATTTTAGAAAGTACTTGAACTTAAGTAAAGAGGAAATGCCACTGTCACAAGTGTACGTCAGTAGTATTGAGTTTAATAAAGACTATCGTAACATACGCCTTGACGGCATCAATAGTATATCTATTGACAGCTTACTATCCCATTTTAAATTGTATCAGAAGTCTGTCAGTGTCCGTAAGGAACACAAGACTAAGGTACCTTTCAGCGTCAACAACGTAGTTGAGATGCTGAGCAGTAACCCTAGTGAAATAGATATTAACATCAAGCTCTCTGAGCAACAGGAACAACTAGCCAGGTTAACTGAAGCTACTAGTAGTAATTCTCAGTTAATGTTTAAGCTTATTGATAGTTTAGGAGACAAAAGAAAATGAACATGAAACATAAATTAAAGATACGTATGCTAGCTATACAAAAGAGGCAACTTAAGCTTAGAGAAGAATACTTAGAGCTTGACATCATACTTAGTAATGTGAGGTACAAGTACAATGAGTGTTGAGAAACTGGAACGGGTACTTTGGAGAGTTAGAAAGACACATCCTAACTCTAAAATCATCTCTAACAACAACCTAAGACGTGCTATCATGTATGAGTGCGGTACAGACCCTGTAACGTACAGAAACAACAGACGTGCACTAGTAGTACTAGGATGGATAAAGAAGTATAATACAGGCTCTATTGAGCTCACAGACAAAGACCTTGAATAAACATAGAGCTAAACCAACTAAACTCCACCGCTCCGCTCGCTTACGCTCTCTCCACTCTTGACGTAACCTGCGGTTAAAAGGGGGGGGACCTAGTCACACCGTAGGTGTGTTTGAACACTCCGGAGGAGTGTTATTAGGCTCGCGGTGCTCGCTCTCGGGGCGGGAGGGCTTCGCTCTTACCACCCGCAGTTCGGTGTCTTACACCTCACCAACCCGCCACCCCCCACGTCCCCCCTCAAGGGGGGAATATCTGACGCTCAGACTGTAAGCCTCCCCCCCAACCCCCCCTCCGGGGGGGCTAACAAAGCCTGCTATGCATGCTTTTATGGTTATAGCGAATCTGGAATGGTTGCTTGTTTGTTTATACCCAGGACTCCAGAAATTTTTCTGGAAAATATTTTAAAATTATTAAAAAAAAGTAATTTATTCCCAGTACCCGCACAGGGTACTTCCATAAATTACACTACTCGCTTCCCAGCGGAATCAATCTGTGGGATCGTGACACAATGGAGGAAATTGAAAATGAAAGAAATGGAATTATATGATTGGAAACAAATTGAGAACTCTGCTGAAGCTCAGATGAATGATGCTCAGCTTCAGTATGAGGTTGGTAAAGTCTTATACAACGAAGCTTGCAAAAAGATTTGGGAGCTTGGCGGAAAGACTAATAAGGAGATTGATAGAGAAGAGAAAAAGAAACGAGAAAAAGATGATAAAAGTTAAGTGGGATAAATGGCAGGAAGAGGTTCTTGCTTACGATGGTAACATTACTTTACGTACAGGACGTCAGGTTGGTAAATCTGAGGTTATAAGTGAAAAAGCTGTTCGTTTTGCAATGGAACATCCTGGCACCACAACAATGATTATTGCTGCAAGTCAGCGGCAATCTTCGTTACTATTTGAAAAAGTCAGAGCTAAATTTGACGAAATGGGTGATATTTATGCGGATAAGCCAACACTTACTAAAGTCGTACTTCGAAACGGGAGCAAAGTATATTGTTTACCTACTGGCCGTACTGGTTACTTTATACGTGGGTTCACGATAGACTTATTAATTGCTGATGAAGCAGCTTACATTCCTGAAACTGTTTGGTTAGCTGTAACACCAATGCTTGCAGTTTCTAGGAAAGCCCGAAAGATGGGTTACTTAATTATGTTATCCACACCTTTTGGTAAAGGTGGATATTTTTATCATTCTTTTTCAGACGATGATTTCAAGTCTTGGCATGTCAGCAGCGAGGATTGTAAAAGAATCCCAAAATCGTTTTTAGCTAAAGAACGTAAACGTATGACAAAGGCTCAATATCGCCAGGAATACTTGGGTGAATTCACGGAAGAATGGAACCAATTCTTCCCTACTGACTTAATCAAACAATGCATGACTTTTATTGAGTGGGATCGTAAAGAAGATGGTAAAGCAAACGCTCAATATTACCTTGGAGTAGACTTTGCTCGTTATGGTGGAGACGAGAATGCTATGGTTATTTGTGAATACACAAAAAAGAAGTTAAAGATTGTAAAGACTTTAACAACTGAAAGAATTTCAACTACTGATACTGTAGCTAGAATAATGAAGCTTGACGAAACATGGCATTTTAACAAGATCTTTGTAGATGATGGTGGAGTAGGTGGTGGACCTACGGATATGTTGTATGATGCTTTAGGTAAACGTCGAGTAGTTGGACTTAACAATTCTTCAAAACGTATTCAAGTTGAAGGTGAAGAAAAGAAGAAAGGAATCTTAAAAGAAGATCTGTACTCAAACACTCTAATGCTTATGGAAACAGGCAGGCTTGAAATGATCTCTGACATGAAACTATTAAGAAGTCTTAAGTCTATAACTTTCGAATACGGTCTCAATGCTAATTCTCGAACTATTAAAATTTATGGAGATTATTCGCACTTAACTGAAGCATTAATCAGAGCAGTCTGGTGTGTTAAAGACCGTGGGTTGTCTATATATTGCTATTAACAACTGTGCGTTGACTAGTCCCATCCCCGACAACTATATAAAGGACCTTTCCCATAATATGTATTATGTCAGTAAACAAAGACATGGAGAACAAGAAAATGAAAAAGAAAACATATGAACAAATAAAATCACAAAGAGAATGGGAAGAAATGCTTTGTGAAAAAACCACTGATGAAATTATGGAAACACTGGAGCTTTAAAATGACTGACGGAAAATGTGTTTATTGTGGTGCTCCTGTTTCCCCTTTAATAAGTAGTACATTATGCCCAAAGCATGAAAATGAAAGGTGTAATTTGTAGATGGCAGACACAGGAATATTTGCAACAACTGCAGAAGTCCAGCGAAAAGCTGGCGCTAATGCTAGTGCAACGTCTAAAGCAGAAGCTTATATTAACGACTATATGACACAAGTCGAAAGTACAATTAACGCGACTGTTAGATATAACTTCTCAGACAATTATTCCACATTAAACGTAGATACTAAAAACATCCTTAAAGAGGTTGCTTCAAACTTAGCTGCTATTTATGTTATTCAATATGATATGTCTGGCTTCACATCTAGAATTGAAGCTGAAGATATGATAAATGTGTTAAGAGATGGAGCTCTTCGAGGTCTTAGTGTTTTACGAGATAAGAAAACTCAAGACTTTATTAACAATTCCTAATGGCATTCGATCATGACTTTAAAAGATTCCCTGAACTGACAAACGAGCAATTAAACGATCTTCGTTTTATGTCTCCACATATTCAGATTGAGGAAGACTTTTATGCAAATGTTGAGAAAGTCCATGATGGTGATACTATCACTTTAAGAGTTGATTTCAGGGATTTTAGTTTCCCTTTAAGATTTGATGGTATTGACGCACCTGAATTAAATGCTGGTGGAGATAAAGCAAAAGAATGGTTAAAGTCTCGTCTTGAAGGTCGGGATGTAACTATATTGATCAACAGAGAAAACCGGGTTGGAAAATATGGCCGTTTAATTGGTCGTGTATTAAGTAACGGTATGGATGTTGGTGATGAAATGTTAAGATTGGGGTTAGTTAACTCTTTTGAACTAAGAAGAGAAACTGACTTACCAAAAATAGAACAAATATACTCAGTAGAACAATGGTTTTAACAGGATCAAGCATTGGTGGATTATTCCCTCACAACAGAACATTTGGTGAAGGTGTAGCTGAACGTGGTAATCGTGCAGGTGGAGCAACTATAGTTGTTAGTGTAGATGGCACAGGAGACGCTGAAGCTATCCAAGAAGCTGTAAACATGCTTCCCTATGGTGGTGGTGTAATTTACATAAAAGAAGGTACTTATAATGTTAGTACGCAAATTGATATTCAAAAAAGTAATGTAACGATTGTTGGAGCTGGTAAAAGTACTGTTATTAATGTAACAGGATCAAACTATGCTTTTGATATTGATGACGTGGAGGGTGTAACTATTGAAAAACTTTACTTCACAGGTTCATCAGGAGCTGGTATTTATTGCTCAGGAACAAGTTTTTGTTTCTTTTATAATTGTTGGTTTGATACATTGGCAGGATCAGGTATTGTTTTTGCAATTCAAGCAACAAACAATATAATTCGAGGATGTGTTTTTGATACAACCGGCGCTGGTCAGATTCAGATAGTTGGATCAAATAATATAATTGAAGGTAATATTTTTATTAATGGAACAGCACAAGGCATTGAGTTAATTGGAACCTCTGAGTGTATTGTTGCAAATAATCAAGTTAGAGGTAACTCAACTGTTGGCATTGATTTAACTTCTGTTGGAGCTCGTAATGTAATAGTAGGAAATTATGTTGAATTAAACGGGACTTATGGAATACAAATCGCAACTAATCATGATAGGACAATGTGTTGTGGAAATATTACTTTATCAAACACAACTGCAAACATTAATGATTTAGGAACAAACACACATCCAAATGGAGCAAGTGGAACAACCAACCTTGCTTTTGATGACTTAAATATAATAGCGTGATAAAATGGTAGAAACAGATATAGGAAATGCAACAGCATCCGACTTAACAAACGCAGTAACTGATTACAGTGTAACAGCTATTAGTACAGATGGTGCTGGAGACCAAGAAGAAACAACTTGGCAAATGGAAAATTGGGCCTCATACTTAGGGTACTATAAAACAATTCCTGAATTACAGACAGCTATTGATGCCAAAACAAATTGGACAATGGGTGCTGGATTTACAAGTGATGAAGCCACAGAAATGATTTTATCAAATATTTCTGGCAATGGTACAGATACTTTTAATGGAATACTATCCAACTTAATTCGAACTTACACTATAGGCGGCGATGCGTTCGCAGAAATAATTCGAGACGAAGATGACGTCTTAATTAACATCAAACCCTTAGACCCTAGTTCTATAGTAATAGTACAAGATCGCAAGGGGAGAATCAAAAGATATGAACAAGTTTCTAAAACCACACAGCCAAACAAACGTTTCTCCCCCGACCGTATCTTGCATCTATCTAGGAAAAGGATCGCTGATGAAATACATGGTATTAGTATAATCCCAAGTGTTGAATGGATTATTCTTGCACGTAATGAAGCTATGAATGACTGGAAAAGAGTTCTTCATAGAAACATTGACCCTTTATGGATCTTTCATTTAGATACTGATGACACAACAGAAATTTCTTCGTTCAAATCCAAAATGGATGCAGCTCGTGGAGCTGGTGAAAACATGTATATTCCAAAGGGGGCAGTTGTGCCTGAGTTAGTCACAACCGCACAGAATTCAACTCTTAATCCATTGGCGTGGATCAATCAATTAAATGACTATTTTTTCCAGGCTGTAAACGTACCACAGATAATAATAGGAAATGCAAAAGAGTTCACTGACGCGTCTGGAAAAATA
>Ga0070749_10002951_pt1 | contig 11408 bp, 4 predicted proteins | sample VirMetDEL_Nov_18_FD_75180 | JGI IMG/M metagenome (GOLD analysis project Ga0070749, IMG submission 75180) | Aqueous microbial communities from the Delaware River and Bay under freshwater to marine salinity gradient to study organic matter... | ecosystem: Environmental > Aquatic > Marine > Coastal...
ACATCAAAAGCTCCAACTGTATGTGTTGCAATTTTTGCAACTTTAGTTAAAGTGCTTGATGAGCCTGGATGAGCATTTGCTGTTCCCAATCCATAAGTTATTCCATCATTGAACCAATCAATTGAACCAGTAGCTCCATTTCCACCTGGAGTAGTACTTCTCGCGTATTTGAATGATTGAGCTTCTATGGTGAGATCTTCATCAGTTTCTACAAAAAAATCATTTACATGATTTGCGTTGCTTGCCAACGCACTTTGGGTATATTTCAAGGGAGGTATGAAATTGGAGCTACCACTCCCATTGTCTGCTCTATAGAAACTTCTCTTGACCAATACTCTCCAAGGTTTATTGAATCCAACACTTTCTACGAAGACTCGTTTTTCATAACGAGTGATTGTATCACCGTCACTACCACTATTCAGCGAATAGGCTGTAGCCGTAGAGTCAAAATCTGCTTCTCCGTACCAGCTATCTTCAACCCCATTTACTGGTCCAAAAATATTAAAATTATAATCAGCAGTTGAACCACTTATTTTCATAAAATTGTAGTAAGCATGAGCCCCATTCTTATTTTGTGTTCGGGGAATATCAGATGATATTACATACCTGTTTGGATTTGTGGATTGATCAAATTCAACGGTTATGTTTGATCCACCTGATATCGAAATAGCATCAACATTCGTCGCGAATGGAGTTCCTTCTGTGTCTTTGTGAAAATCAATGCCCGATATTGTAGAGTTGTCAACATATCGTTTTGTTGCTAATTGTTCTGGATCAGAAATTGAAGAACTTGTAGCATAAAATTTATCTGCTGTGACGGATTGTGTAAATAAAGCACTTGTTCCGGTCAAAGGCCCTGAAAAGATTCCCCCCTTGGATTGAGAAAAATTATCCTCAACAAAGGATTTCGTAACCAACTCATCGTCTGCAAATTCTTCGTCGGTAGAGCCTCTGAAGATCTTATCTGCGGTTAGAGATCCTGTTATTTCGTCACCACCTACATTCACATAATAGGTATTTGCCAAAGCAAGTGTGAGATAACCAGAAAATGTTTCTCCTTCTCCAATGTGATCTATGTCCACCCAAGCCTTTTCCGAAGATCCTTCAGCTATCGGGAGATATGTATATTCAGAACCGACAATTGTATCGAACCATTTTTCACCAACTTGAAGATCTGTTACTGTTGGAGCTGTTGGTCCATAAAAATAACGGAAACGAAAATCCACTTCTTCCCAAGAACAAGCAGTTACGTCGGTGCATTGATAAAATGTTTCTTGTGCTGGGTTGACATCATATATCATCATTCCCAATTTTCTTCTTTGTAGAGGAATGATCTTTTCATATTTTCCTGTCAAACTTGATATACTATTAAGTTGTGATATTGAGGAATCAATAGCCATAAAACCACCATAACCATTTTGGTCGTAGTGGGTCGGAAAGGTGTTATATTCGGGATTATCTATGTCATATTTTGAATTTATGACATTCGATATGAAAACTCCCTCTTGATTATCAATTATTGCCATTTTGGTTTATTCCTAATTAATCGTCGTTCCCTACATCTATTTGTGTTCCAGCAACCAAAAGATTTCCACTTCTATATACTCTATATTCTCTATCCCCACCGCCATCGCCTGGATCATAGGTCACTATTCCTATTTCTGTTGCCCAATCCACAGAAGGAGCTCCCAGTAAATCATACCACAATGCGTTGAACCCAAAATCATCCGAGTTACTTCCCGTATATGTTGGACTGCATGTATGAAGAAAATAATGATAGCCTTGGCTGGGCCAAGTTAAAGTTCTTCTGGTATTTGGGTTGTGAACTAGTCTGGATGATCCTGCATTTCCATCATTTCTACTGAATGCTGATATTGTCATGTTTAAATTTGGACTGCCATTAAGGTAACTCTGAACTCCCGCTTGATCGAATTCCGTTGTGTTGGAAAACCCGAAGAATCTCCATGCAAATCTTCTTGTAACATTTGTGACAACATTTTCAGGAATAAAGTTGAATCCACCAATAGACTGAGAATCTGAAGTTATACTTGCTTGGAAAACCAATTGTGTTCTGTTAATACTAAACCAATCAACATCGTCTACAAGTGGAAATTGAGCACTGCTGACAGATGTAGTTCCTGTTCCACCCAATGTTATATTATGTAGATTGCTAGATATGTTAGTTTCGGTGGTGATGTCTAATGGAAGTATTTGAGTGAAAGCAGGAGCAACCGAATAAATGTCTGAAGGTTGACTGTGATCAATGGTAAAGGATACAGTGGTGTATTCTTTTCCTATCTCTGTATAGTTTGGTATGTCTGTGGATATTGTTGGAGTAAAAAACAAAGGAACAAAATCAATTGTCCAACTACCATTATCTTCATAATTCACAGATATCTTACTTCCACTGTTTAAACGAGTTAGAAAGGCATCTGCGGTGGTTTTCTTTACTAAAGAATTGTCGTCAGTATCACTTACTAAAAGATAATCACCCGTAGCCACCAAGTCTTTGTCTATTGTCGGTTCGGAACCATCGAACTTCAAAACCAAGTTGTATGGATTGACATAATCGCCTGTTCCGTGAATAGCAGAATCATACCCACTCTCACTACTTGTTATGAATCCCAAGAAGGGACCAGTTTTTAAGTCTATGGTATAGAAACAGTCTTGATCTTCTTGAATGACAAAAGCTTCAATGTCTGTCCCACTTCTATTTGAAGCACTCAGACCTCTTATGTAAAAACTATTGATACCTGTTATCAATTCGTTGGTTCTTTCGAACCAAGTGTTGAAGGTATCGGAAAGAACAAGAGGCGTTATGTTTAGACAACCCATTAACTATTTCCCTTTGTTAGAAGTTCAACAATCTTGTTGAGTGATTGTTTTATTTCAGAGACTTCTTCTTTAAGATTATTTATATCCTGTATTGCGTTGCGGAATACTTCGTTTCTTCTTTCCGTTCCATTGCTATTATCATTTTTGAATAGAATGGCATTTGAGGATGTGTCTCGAAACAGATTGTCTTCATCTTTGATTGGTGTTAGTTTCATATTGCGACCACCTTGAGATTCTTGATACTTGGATATTCGTTGGATGTCGAATTCTTTATGAATACCACTTTCACGGCAAACGTGGAAAACTCTTCCAACTTGGTTTCATGTCTATATTCGGTCTTTATGAATTCTTTGTTCGTGGTTGTGGATGGATCCTTACTCACTTTTTTCAATTCTATGTATGGAATGTCATCGAATGGAGTAATGGAATTTGCTTCTGCTTTCTTGAGATATATTAGAATTTGTGTTCCTGGTGGCTGTCTTCTCTCGAACTGAACACTCACATTCGTAGCACTTTCCAGTGTTTTTACGGTCTTGGTTATGTACCTAGAACTTGTGACATTTCTATATTTTCCATCAACTTCAATCGAATCATCTTCTATGTTCTTTGGTAGAGTTTCTTTCAATTTACTCTGACTTGTCTTATATTTCTTAAGAGCAAAGTTTGAAGCATATAGATCCAAAGCTGGAGAAATGTCTGCGGATACTCGAAGAAGTTTTGTTTTTATTTTATCACCACTTCCATTTTTTACAGTATCTTTTGGCAATTTGGAGGAAGATCTAGTTGAGATAGTGTTACTTCCTATTTCAACACTAACATATCTGGAATCCAAGAACGATCCTTCAAGATGAGAATTCATTTCACTTTCATCGGAGAATGTGAAATTGTCGTATGTGATAGTTGGATTTCCAGAAGTTTGGAACTCACATTTCTTGATGTTGAAACAAAGAGCTTCGTTGTTGAGTTTTTCTGTCTTTCCTATGTTTTTAGGTAGAATCAGAGAACCTATGTTTACATCAAGAACATTTTCTCTCTCTGACGAAGATGAATTTGGATTTCCCGAAGGTAGAACATAGGTTTTCACAGCAATATTTGAAGAATTTGTATCCAGTTCCAATGCGTATGTAGCTGGTTCCAAATACACCGGATGGTCGAATTTGAAGTTTACAAGACCATCTGTATTATTGCTCTCCACATCATATATGATTGTTTCGGTTATGATTTTTGATGGAGCTGGATAACCATTTACCACTGGTTTGATTGAAACTTTGATTGGTAGTTTTCTTTCAAAATCTCCCGAAGCAGATGGCCAAGCATGGAATTTGATATCTACACTACTGACATATACTCCCGATGAATACTTGTCTTTGTTGACAGTAAACAGCTGACTGATGTTGTCTTTGAGTCTACTCGACTTTTGTGTCTTTCTTTGGAATTCTCTAGTGAGTGAATTGGTTGTTATGTTTTCCGAGTTCGAAGATTCTCTTTTAGTTACCAATCCCCTTGTGAATCTAGTGGACTCGGAATCTTTTGTTGAACCCGATACAACGAATATTGCGTCTGCTGAACTTGTTGCTGTTGACAGACTGTTTGTGTCGTTGTCCAATACTCTGAATAATTTCTTTCCTACTGGATATGTATCTCCAGCAATCGTTGCATTGAAAACAACTTCTCCTTTATCCGAAGCGGTCACTCCGTTTGGAGTCAAAAGTTCATCTTCGAAATATAGGTAATGTAGTTTATCTGGTTTCAATCCCTTCACTTCAAGATTGACGGTCTTCTCACGACAATAAGACACTATCGAGGTGTCTACCTTTCTTTCTGAAGAAGAAGATATATTCGACTGAGGAAGAGTTTGTGATTTTATTTTACCTAATGGCGAAGACTTTTCTTTCTTGTCTTTCTTGAGTATGGTATTCTTTTTCTCTATTGTCTTTGACGACGGTTCTGTTCCAAACCATCCTCTTTCCTCAAAATCAGAATTCATATCGAACGAAGGTTTGCCCAACAACCAAGAATCGTTTTCTCCTTCTGAATTCGTCTTCAACAAAGGCTTCTTGTTTGTGGAGAACCAAGGATCGCAGTGTGGTGTCATCTTGACTGTACCAACAAAGTCAACAATAGCATTTGCATTGATATATCTGAAACTATTGTTTCTTTCATTTGAGATGAAGTTTTCTTCGGTGAAATCGAAGGTCACTATTCCATTGTTGTTTGTCAAACCAGCATCCAACGTCACATCCGAATCCGCGACAAACCCAACTTCTCTATATTCGACTGGAGGTTTCAGTTCCTTCGTTTTTCTGTCAATGGAGCAATAAAAGTCTTGGTTTGAAACATCGGCAGATTCTGTTCCTGTAAACTGATCCACCAATATTGCTTTCTTTGGAATCTCCAGTCCCAATTCGTCGTATATTGGGTTAGCTTTAGCATCCTGTTCCAATGAAGACAATGTGCTATAGTATTCCAAGTTTTCTATTCTTCTTTCAAGACCTCCGATATCTCGCATTGTGAATCTTCTATTGTCTTCTTGAAGAACACTTACGTCATTTTCGTCAAATGTGTAGGGATTGAACCTAACGCTGTAGAGAGTCATAGCATTTGTATCATCCGATGGTGCTATTGGCTCTTCGTTTGGAGTTCCCTTTAGAATTTGGAAAGTCTTGTCTTTCGTCAGAACAATCTTATCCACTCTCGGTAAATAATATGTGAAGTCCACAGATTGTTCATATCCATCATAGACATATGTTGGAAATTCATATGGTCCAGTAAGAGTGAATGAATCACCGCTTCCGGAGCGAACAGCTCTAAAGTCCAATGAATTTCTGAGGGAAATGGTTTGTCCATCAGGACTTTCAAAAACAGGAATGTTTTCATAATCTGGATATGATTTATTTGGGCCAGTTCCCCCGACAAATGGACCATTATCCGAGTGAGTGAAATATGATATGTTAGCTTGATAGGAAGATTCTGTTGGTTCAGATGCTATCTTTATTCTCGACCAATCGTAATATGTGTTCTTTTGTCCAGTGTCGAGTATGTTTCCAGTCAAAGCTGGTGTGACAGAATTGATTGCGTATACATCGGTTAAATTGTTTTGGCCACTTAGGAAATACGAATAGTAATACCCATCATCATCGGGTCCAGTGAAATCCAAATCAATTGTCGCTGACGCAGAAGATTTACTTCTGAAAGATCCTGAAAGTTCTACTTGACACGCTACTACTACGGTGACTTTTCCGCTATAAACGACACCATCGAGTTTAGCATTTTGAATAGTCAAAACCTTTGGATTTGTTCCTCCATTTATTCTTATTTCACAATCTATCTTACCGTCTTCTGAGAATACTGAAACTATTCTTGATGAATCAATATCATAAAAAGCATCAGAAGAACTTATATTTGGTCCTATTTGAACCAACCCTGTTATCTCATATGGAGAACCACCAAAGTCCATTGTGACACCACCGCCACTTAATTGTACATCTTCAAGTGTTATGTCAACCATGTAATCGAAATCGTCTATACTTTTTACCACATCGGCGATAGGAGTTTCAAATACCAATGAAGTGTTTTCCACGTTGTATAGACTCGTTGGTAACTCTGCTGGATAGAATGCAGGATCTCCTGTGTTTCCTTCCGCAAAGAATCTCTTTGTCATGGAGAATGTCTTTCCGGCATTGAAACTCACATCATCCAAGAAAACTTTGAAGAATGAACCACTGAATTTTTGAATGTTTCGAATTCTTGCTGAACCTATTTCCGTATTAATATTTCCACCAGTGAACTGAGCTTCATTAAGAGTGGCAAAGAATGACACATTCGATCCTGTGAATGTCAAATCAAATCCAGCTTCGAAAGATGCTCCAGCAGCGACATAGAATGGACTAGTGGTTTCAAATGATGATGTGACACCACCGACCCAATTGTTTCCTGTTATGAAAGGAGCTCCTATTTCAATAGAATCCAATATAGCATATCCATCTTCAGTGTAATGGTTTGAAGAATCGGTAGCACCAATCGAAGATACTGGTATTACTCTTGTTATGACAGCTTGAATTGCTGCTGAAGCTCCTGGATAATCTCCACCAGTTAGATCAAGAGTATTGTCTGCAAAATACAAAGTGAGGCCAGGAATGAAATCCTTTGTGGTTGCTGTTGGGGTAAGATTGAAACGAACACCATCCACAGTTCCATATGTAGGATCAACGTCATAGCCAGAATATGAATCAAAAAGAATTTTTTTGTTTGGTCCTATACCACTCGCACCATCTGCTATTCCAGTAAATTTAGCGAGAAAGTATGGTCCTAGAGAATAGCCATATTGAACATCGTCAACAGATACTTCGTGATCAGCTCCTCTTGCTCTGTCGTGGTGTATTTTTGTGGATCCTATGGTTTCAAATTCATATCCAAACACATACGCTTTTCCACTATCCAATTTTGATGTCAATTCCGTATCAGAGGGCCCAGGAATGACAGTCAATTCGAATGGGTCTACGACGTAGTGTCCAGATTCATCATATGTTCTTCTTGCGAATGTTTCTTCTATCTCTCCCAAATCCGCATATTTTTCCTTCTTTACCACTGTGCCATCTACAATTCGAATAAACTCGATAAAGTCGGTTCTAGAGAATATATCAACTGCCGCTGTATCGACAGAAGCAGTAAGTGATCTCTGTGCTATTTCCAAGTCTATTTTGAATCTATCCGAGCCAGGAGCATTGAAATTGTAAAATCCAGAAGCAGGATCTCTCAAAGTCGTATCTTGTTCTGAAGTAACTATGGATTTTTTGACATTAAAACCGACGCTGCTGTCGGGAGTTGAAAAATCCAAAGCTCCATTGTCTTCTTCATAAACACCTATTCTTTGTGCATCATGTGAAACAAAATATCCATTACTATATCTTATTCCACTATCTGCAAGAATCACCAATCCGTTTGTGACATCTGAAGTTATACTTGCTGTAAAAGTGACTCCTTGATCTGCTCCTACTATTTGTCCAGAATTGGTAACTCCTTTTCCAGACAGATATTGAAAATAAATTACGTCAGAATCATCTACATGACTTTTCATTCCATAAAGTATTTTGGCATATGATGTTGTTCCATCGTTTTCTATTGAAACTACTTTGTCTTCCAATTCACCAACGACAATTTCGTTTCCACCCGAAAGAGAATCAATGTATGCTACTTCTGTTGGTATTTCAGTGATTTGCCCGCCAAAAACCATGCTGCCATCATCGAGAACAAAGTTTCCAAATCTTTCTATTTGATTCTGAAGAATTGACTGAATCTGGGATAACTCTCTTGCTTGTAGAGCAACTCCAGGCCTGAAAAGCATTTTCAGAAATTTTTTACCCTCACTATAATCGTCATAGTAAGGATCTATGTTAAAAAAGTTCGGATCATATGCAGGCATATTACTTTACTCCTATAAACCGATGATGAGGTTTATTTCTTCTTCGTTGTTTGAATATCTTTCTATACCACTGAAATTTTGAACATAGACGACTTCACCCGTTCCATATTTGACATCAGGTTCAACTATTCTATTTATAGTGGCATAGCATGGAACATTATTTTTATAATAGAGAATATAGTCTCCCACCTCAAAAGAATTGGATCTAGCACCAACAACCTCCAGCATTCCATCATTGGTAACTCCCGTTGTGAATGTTGGAACTGTACTAATGCTCCAATCGAAAACAAATGCGTTTGATTTGAATGGACTATTGGAAACTGGTGTTGCAATTGAAGTGTCCTCAAATCCATAGACAATTCTGTCTGGGACAAAGGTTCCCACGGTCAACAACTGATTTTCTTGTGATGTCAAGTATAATTTGGTTGTCATGCGATAAACACTATCAAATACATTAGTAGCATAATCGTATATTTCACTTATCTCTATATTCCCTGAGCTAGTTCCGCCGCGAGTGAAAGTTCTTATTATTTCATTTTCTTTGTATGAACCACTTATATTTTCTATGGTTATTTGGTTTGTGTTTATGTTGTCCACCTTTGCAACCACACCTGTAGCAAGAGATGGACTTATTCCTAGTTCTTTATTGCCGTATCCTACAGCAAAATCTCGGGGATTTATTTCAAATGGAATTGCCGTTGTAGCGATTATATTTCTACTTATAATATTTTCTCTTCCTGCTACATCAATGAAATTTATTCCATCGTATGGATCTATATCCAATGTTCCACTAGAACTATCGGTTGTTATTTCGGTATAGTTGCCCCTATCTCCCGACAAACCTTCTATTAAAAATTCATAACCTTGGTTTGGTGTGAACGATGTAATATTTGCCACTATGCCATATGCTGTAACTCCAGTTCCTTCCAAAGTAGCAGAATCTCCAGTAGCAACCAAACTACCCTGATTACCCACAGTTCTTATTTTGACTTTACTTCTCGTCAATTCTGGATTTCTTACAATCCCGATTTGCCTGAAATCATTCGAAGCATTCAGAACTCCGTTTTCCGTTCCGGTGAATCTTGTTTTCAATAATATATTTGAAGTTCCAAGTTCTGAAATTGCGTTACTTCCATGTCCTCCAGCCGGAGATAGACTAACTCTCAGATAATCTTCTGGGACCGTTGGAAATGCTGTATTTGTTGTGGTTATTCCTTTGGGAATTGTTACTGAAGCAAAACTATAATCTTTTCCTATGTCAAGTAAATCAATACCTTTCAATAGACCATCTGAATCAAATTTGGGTATGCCCAAAGCTGTTGTCAAATCAGAATAATTTGCATTTGTTGGGTTGTTTACTGTTCCATCGCCGAAAATCTTTATTTGAGGTAGGATGTTTATCCTACTGACTTCTTCACCTTCGATAAATCCAGATAACCCTATGTCAAGTTCATCTATTTTTAGAGTAAAATACTTATTTCCTCCCGATACAGTGTATTCACTTTCCTTGATCGGTCTTGCTTGTCCTGCTCCCGGACCAGAAACAACATAAAAAAGCATGTCTCTCAAACTATTGACTTCAGTATTGTCTATTCCAAAATAAGTCACTAAAACTGAAGAAGCTCCAACTGCTACGTCACTGTCCAAATACAGTGCTGAACTACCTCCAACAACAGCATATTTTTCGTCATATTTATACACATTGGTATAAAGTGGATTGACGTATATTGAACTGAGTGATCCATTTACCGCTGCATCTTGAACTTGTTTCTGCAAATTTCCAGCATCATCATTTGTATCGGGGTCATAATCTATGTATTTGACTGGAATGAAACTGTCTACATCTTCTCTTCCATTCACGGAAAATTTTATCTCGTCAGCTGCACTTAGTTTATATATTAACTTCCATTTGTAACCATCTTGTGTATCTATTATTTCTGTAGTTTCAGAGAAAGGAGCATATTGAGATCCCCCTTCGGTTATTCCCGAACCAGCGGAAGCTCCAAATGAAATGTTTTCTATACATTTGTATACACATCTGTTTTCTGGGTTGAAAATGTAGAATTTCTTATTTTCCAAGAACATTTCTTCGTCATGACGATAAGGTTGATATACCGTATTCAATTTCCACGGATTTTTTGGGATTACGAAAGATATGTCTTCGGAAGTTATTCTCTTCATGGCAGTGCATGTTCGATAAAAATTATATTTGTCTGCGTCGGTGTCTCTACTGGAAGGAACTTCACCATCTTCGAATTCCAGATTTGTGACATAATTTCCAAAGAAAATGTTTGGAGAATTTAAAATTTCATTTTCTTTTTGAAATGCCCAAGGAATTGGATTTCCTATTCCCACAAACCAACTGTTTTCAACTTCTTCTACAAAATAATCGAAAAAAGAATTTGTTATTTCTTTTTTGAGTAATTGTGTGGGTGTTATGCAATTTGCCATCTTAATTCTGTCCTATTCAAATGAATTCTGAAGGTAAAAGAGGATCTGTTTTGGTGGTTTTCATGGATACATCTTTTTGGATTGTATATTCTGTAGGATCTACTTTAATTCTTCTACCCCTATTGTTTTGGTCTACTTCAACGCAGTTGTTGGTGTATCTACAATCATAAGTGCAATTTACATCATTTATGAAAGCATAAATTGGTATTTTTCTAAATTCTGTTTCTAAAGTTATTCTTAAACCAGCAAAACCTTTATCTTCTTCACTATTTAGTAAATCCTCCAACCATTGTTCTTGTTGTGCTGTCGTTCCTAGGTTAAAATCGGAAAAATTCCATTCAGACCAACCATTCGGCCCCTGTCCGTCTCCTGTGTCGGTTGGACCATAGAAATCATCCAATTGATTCAAGAATATTCCTCCAATTGCTTGGGTGACTGTCTTGTTGGGGTGGGGAAGTGTATCCCAGTACTCGAACGGGTAATCATTCGGGAGATCTGCTGTGGTGCAAGATGGTCCAGGAGCTTCCACAAAAGAAACTTGAGACGATATTGGGTTTCCTGTTATGCAAGGAGTAGATCCTCCACAAGAGATGACCAAATCATCATGAACTCCTGATGTATAACATTTTCCATCCATCCACTCGATAAGATTGTCGAAGGTAAGAAAAGTATATGGAAGATAGTTTCCTATCATCTTTAT
>Ga0070749_10002953_pt1 | contig 11407 bp, 11 predicted proteins | sample VirMetDEL_Nov_18_FD_75180 | JGI IMG/M metagenome (GOLD analysis project Ga0070749, IMG submission 75180) | Aqueous microbial communities from the Delaware River and Bay under freshwater to marine salinity gradient to study organic matter... | ecosystem: Environmental > Aquatic > Marine >...
ACCTCGCCACCTTTCATTGTTATATTGTTGTTTGGCGTTCCTATGCTATCTAATATGAGTCCAGTGATACTACTAGTCCCCTTTATCTCACCAGACATAATTAAATTATCATTTATAATAAAATCACCTGTTGTCAATATGTTGGTAGGTGTAATATTTATATTTGAATTAGTGCCTATATTGTTTTGTAGTATAAATCCATTGGTATTTAAATCTGTGGCCATTGGATTACTCACACCACCAGGACCCGCACTATTACTCCAATAGGCATTACCATTTGCATCTACTGTAAGTTGTTCGCCAGCATTACCTTTATTTGGCGTGTTATATTTGATATAATTTAATCCGTCTTGTGTTTTTACTAGTAAATCATTATCAACTTTAACATCGTGAGCATTTAAATCACCCCCTTGAGGTATTGTCATATTAGCGCATATCATATTTTTACATTCAAAATCAGAACAAAATAAATTAATATTATTCTCGGTTGTTAGATTTCTTATTGACATATATATATATATAATAATAATAATATTTTTTATATTTATTAATATTATATAATGTCAAGAGCAAAAATACGTCAAGAATTAAAGAAAAAATTAAAAGATACATTGAAAGCACCACGAACCGGAAAAATATTCAATGATACTTTGTATAAATTGGATAGTATATATGGCGATATGGATGAAGGATATGCAAAAAAATATTTAAAAGAACTGATTATAAATTATTATCATAAGTATGCTAATAGACATAAAAAACGTGATCCAGTTAATATTAATATGTTAAAAGGAGGTTGTATGTCTTGTTATACCGATTTTATGAAAAAAGAGGGCGGAAGTTTATTATCTGATTTAGGTGATCGAGCGCCAGATTATATATGGATGATAGGTAAATATTTAAGTCAAAGAGCATTAGGGACAATTGGCAATTACGCATTACAAGAAGCAATAAAATGGGCAATAGACTACTCAAAAGATAAATCACAAATTAGAGAAAAAAGGAAAGCAGAATTTTCATTCGATAAAGATATGCCTGTTGTAGAACCAGAAAAAGAACCAGAACCAGAACCAGAACCAGAACCAGAACCAGAACCAGAAAAAGAAATACAAAAAACTAATAATACTATATCAAAATTAACCAAAAATGATATATCAAAATTAGATGATGACACATTAATGAAAGTATTAAATCATTTAATAAGAAATTACCAAAATAGCGGATATAAAGGAAGACCAAAACTTAATGTAAAAGATAAAACATTTTAAAAAACATATCAATTTTTAATAATTCATAGTTTTTTTTTTATTTTTATACATTATATATGCTTAGAATAAAAGATAAAAAAAACTATAATAAGAATAATTTTTGTTTAGGTGAAATAATAAAAGGTGATTTAAAGGGAAAAAGAATATATTATAGTGATGATTATGATAATACTAATGATGATGTTTTTAAATTAGATATAGATTTGACGCCAAAATATATTAGGACTATAAAAAAAGATATAAATATGTCAGATATTAAAACAATTAAAAAATATATGAATAATGAAATAAAAGAAATAAATGAGGATTTAAAATATATATATGATATTATTGTAGAACAACAGAAAAAAGAAAAAGATAAAAGTATATTATTAAAAGATAAAAATATATTTAGGTGTGTTCCTGATTTAGATTTTGATTATGAAGAACCATTTATAAAAAGCAATCATATGTATGTGGCGGGTAGTTCTGGATGTGGTAAATCATATTGGATAGGTGAGTATTTAAAATTAATTAACAAATATCAAAAAGGTCGTGATATATTTATATTCAGTGATGTTGATGAGGATCCCGCCTTAGATAATTTAAAAAATATACATCGGATATCATTGGATGAGTCATTATTAGAAGAACCTATATATCCTGAAGAATTAAAAGACAGTATATGTATATTTGATGATATTGACAGTATACAAGATAAAAAATTAAAAGATAATATATACACTTTAATGGATAGTATATATAAAAGGGGAAGACACGAAAACATAACGTGTATATCAACAACACATAATATCACAAATTATACTCGTAGTAGGACTGCAATTAATGAAAGTAGTATGATTGTGTTATTTTGTAAATCGGGTTCTACATCTGGACAAAAATACATATTGGAGAAATACTGCGGATTAGATAAAAAAACTATAAATGAGATAATAAAATTAAATACTCGTTATGTTCAAATACATAAAAACTATCCACAATTTTATGCTTGGGATAAGGGTGTAAAATTAATTTATTAATATTACCATAAGTAATAATAACTAAAAAAACCTGCTGAATAATAACCATCTCTTAATTGATTTTTCGCTCTTGCTCTGTAATTCTTTCGCCTTTTAGGGTCATTATGAATTAAGTGGGGGTAGGCGTTTAATCCTGTTATATCTCGATAATTCTGATGTAATGAACTGCCAAAAGGTATTCTAACTGTTTTATAATTTAATTTATTTTCTAAAATAGCGTCATACATTTTATTTTTTGTTCTTGTTTCTCTAAATCCTAATAATTTATAATCTTTTTTTGAGTAATAAGACATATATATATACTGTTTATAATTATATCTATATGTAAAATAAGGCATATTAAATATTTGTTAATTTATATCTAATTGTATAAATTAATTTATAATCTGTGAGTGGTTGATAATCTGTATTAACAAAAGATCCAAAAGTCAATCTTATTGTATCTATCGTCAGTGCTGTTATTTCGGTCAAACTCGCATTTTGATTTATGTTTACTGAACTTCCTGATATTGGTAATATATTATTATATGCGTTATAACCTATGATTGTCGGTAATGTTAAATCAACTATAGCGGATTGTATTGGGGATGCGACTGTTATATTAAAACTACCATTTAACAACGCATAATCACCTGCAACGAATAATAACGCTGTAGGATTACTTGTTGTTATATTAACGGGGGTACCTACACTCCCAGGCGCTAATCCTACACTATATATACCGGTTAAAGATGACGCACTTGTTTTCACTGTTATAGAACGACATATTAAATCTAAATCATTATCTTCTGTTAAATTACGTATTGACATTATATTATATATTTATAAAAAATATAATATTTATTGTAAAAACATATATTTATATACATTAAGCACTATTTAACCTACAGTTTATATTATAGTGTAATGTATAAAACTGATTTAAATTATATGTATTTGTTGTTGGAAATATACGATCATAATTTAATTTTATAACATCTTTATTATTAATAGTGGTCGTCCCTAAATTACTTTTTAACATCCCTATAAATCCTTCATTGTCCAATGTATTCTGCCTACTACACCCCATCGCATTTATATAATCTATCCTATTATATTTTGTATCAACTGGATAAGGTATATTCATATTCACTCTTAAATCACTTTGAGAATTATTATTTACTAGAATTCTGAAAATACCTGAAATATTTAAAAATTCATTATCTCTCTTTATGAGGGCGGGATATATGCCATTATTTTCTAATGTATATTGAACTTGCCCTTCCCCAACATCTTCAAATTGAATGTCAACTAATTCTGTATATACATTTGAAATTATGCCCGATGTAGGGGTAATACTATTGCAAAATAAATTCAAATTATTCGGTTCTGTTAAATTTTTGATTGACATTATATATTTATAAAAAATATAATATTTAATATGAACAAAAAATTTTTAATGGTAAATCTATATCTATATCATACTTTTTATATATAGGTTTAATTGGTATCACCTTTTTCAATATTTTCTTTTTTTTAGGTTTCTTTTTAGGTTTAATTATTGTTTCAGGTCTGGTTGTATATTCGCACTTTATACATTTATTTCTAGCATACCTAAATTTAGATTTATTTTTTAATACATTACAATATAAACATCTTTTTTTATTTTTACAACATATACATATATTACAATCAACAGGAAATAAATTTATTTTTTTAATCTTATCGCATACTACACAAGCACGCATATAATATATATTTATAAATTAATATCTATTACGGAGCATACCTCTAGACATCATACGTCCGCCTTGCATTTGTTCTAACCCAGACCCATAACGGGTTTCTACATCTGATGCCATATTTCTGACAAAATTAGGCGTATTCACTTCGCCGAGAACACGCGATAACGCCTTTTTTTCTAAAGCACATTGCACTAAGTCTTTACCAACACTTTTCAACCCCGACCACAGCGACCCGCCGTAAACGTCGTCAGGATCCATATCAACGTGGAGATTTGTACTTGCTTCTTGTGATATAACAGTTGTTTCATTAAGAGGATTGATTTGGACAGACGTGGCACCATCATCCATTCTAAAGATACCGTTAAACACCCATATGATTGTATATTGGGCATCAATAGGTTCGCCACTTAGATTCTTAAAGTCAGCATTTATTTCAAATGTGTTTTTTTGTGAGAGACCCGCAACTTGTTCGGGAGATAATGCACAATTACCTTTACCAAAATCTAAGCATATGACACTTCCTGAGTATTTATTAAATTGTGAAAATGTGAGGTTTAATCCATTATCTTTACACATATCATATAACTGATTATTAGATCTGCCTTTTACAGTGTTGTATCCATTAATTTGAACACTTAATGTATTTTCTACTAATGCCAGATGCCTTAATGGTTTATCACCAGTAGTGTCAGTATCACGGGCGCATATATACATTCTACGCGGGATACCTGATAAACTGAATGTTTGTCTTCCTAAAAGTGTTCCATTGTCGGCAACAGTTTCAACGCCCGCCGTTCTTACATTAGGTTGATAATACGACCAAAACATATTTGGAGGCATACTATATGTTGATTGTGGGGATAAATACTGAAATCTTAAAGCAAATCTTTGAATAGTCACCACTTTCGTAAAGGCGCTAGTCACAATAGATTTATCAATATTAAATGCATTATTAAGATTACCAAATGTGCAGTTATACTGCATAGAATCGACCCCAAATATACCAACAGCATTATCACGATGTTCGCCAAACACAAAAGGAGATATCATAAGCGGTTCATTAACTTCAAATTGAACATTAAAAACAGTTGTAACACCATCCCCAACGATCTCATTACCGTTATAATTATAATATGAATTACGACTTTCTTGTGTTCCAAACTGACCCCCGGCAGTATCACCATAAGGGGCAAGAGCAGACCTATTTGAATTTGCAACATCACTAAATCTTAAATATGTATCATTCATACTGGTAGTACCCGTATATAAAGAATCATCTAAATATCTACACATAGTTTCTCTTACTATATGACTATTTGAATTACTTATATTTTGATTACCGATCGTAATATCCTCATTTAATGTGGTTCTACTAATAGGCATATAAGATGGTGCGGCGGCGAAATTTGGTAGGACACGGCCAGGTCCGGCTGGGGGTGTGGTAAATGTCAATTTAACATTATATTTCACAATTTTACGCACACAACGTGATATGACGTTATTACGGTTAGGAGGATTACAAGTAAGTGAGATCGCTGAGTTTCCCGCTAATTGTGCTTCAGATAAACTGAATTCAGTAGTGTTAATCAAATTCGCAGATTCGACACTGCTGAACTGCTGATTTTGGTTTAAATTTAATCTAGGATCTATATATTTTTTAAATGGGACTTGAGATTGACCTGACATTATATATATTAACTATATATATAATATTTTTTTTTATTATATATTTTAAAAAACTTTACGTAAATATAAATCCATATTTATTTGATTGCCAAATTGTAAAAATAATGGCCTTACATTACCAAGATTATCAACTGTAATTATATCATATGATATTTCCCGCAATCCTCCATATTTTATTATACTATTCCAGAAAGGATAATTAGTTTGAACTCTTATATCTTCTTGCAAATTTCTATTATAATTAAGATATAAAGTATATAATATATTAACTTCTTCACTTTCTAATTCTTTTATTTCTCCTGTTGTAACGTTTTGACGTTGTGTATATACTTTTTTATTTAATGGCAAGTTTGTCCTTATTTCTATACGGTTAAACCCCCCGAAAGTGTGAAAGTTATGCAATATACTATTACCTACACCAAAAGTATATATACAGTTATCATAGGGTGCAACAAAATCAGACACATCATATTTAGTGATCCATTCTTGCCCAAATTTATCATTATTAATCGTGTTCCATCTTTCATCTGGGTTTGTTGTTCTTAATCTACCATATTTAAATGGGATCGCCTGATTAAATAATAACGATAACCTATTATTCATTTGTATATTCACAAATATAGGTGCGGGGACAATAGATGAATACATATACTCTTCTGATAAATGTATCCCTATAGAATTACTGCTTGCGATATAACTACATATTATTGGGCTACTAGTAGTAATGGGTACTGTCGTATTCGCATTTATATCATCGTCTAATAACTTGAATGTTTTATTAAGGATTGATACAAAATGTTCCATAGTGTATAAACTATAATATTGTGTATATCGTGTAAAATATGATTTATCATCAATTATATCTTGTGTTATTGGTGTTCCATTGGGGTTTTTACTATCTGGGTATAATTCTATGTCGATCTCTGTTTCCCATCTTAAATTACGTGTTGCTGTGTAATCATTACTACCATCACTGACTATAATACGTATCGCCTCAGGCATATTAATCCAATCAATTGAACCTAGTGTTAATAGAGGGTCTATGATTTTAATGGGCAGTATCCCTCTAGGTATAACTAATTGATTCATACATATTTCATAAGAACAACTATCACTTATTATATCTTGAATTCTGTTATCTCTGTATTGTGCAGGTATCGCCCCATCAGTATCCGAATTATTTACTATAGATGTTTTTAGATACACATTATCATTTTGAGCATTAACACATCCATTATTTAAATTTATCATATATTATATATATATATAATAAATTAACATATTTGTTTTAATAAATTAATAGGTATAAATAAATATTTTTTAAATTCTGGTCGTCCCCTATCACAACGGCCACCTTTTTTTATAATAGAATTTTTTTTTATTTTTTTATTATACCGACAATAATATATACCATCTGTAAATTTGAAAACAAAATATATTTTAGACTTTTTATTCAATTCTTTTATTTTTTCTATCTTATTATATCCTACCATAGTATCATAATATTGATTATGTTTAACATTACGTCCTTTTAATTCAAAATAACTTATACAATCCTCACTTACAAAATCATATTCGTGATATATAGGAGTGTTATTTATTTTAATATTAAAATATTCTTCTATAATTGGTTTTACTTGTATTTCAGTGGCGTTCATTATATAATTACTATATATTATTTTTTTTAGTGCGAATTATATATAGATAACATATTATTTAATAAAATTTTTGTATATATATATAATATATGTCTATACGTAATATAATAAAAAATAATGACTTGAACCTAAAATGTAATGAAATCACACAAAAGACTACATATGATGAATTAAAAACTGTTGATTTTAAGGTAAAAGGAAGTAGTGAAATAAAATATAATCTTGTTTTGACATCTGACGATTGCTTTATAACTAGATATCGCGATTTATTTACTTTCAATGGATCCATAATAGTGAATATTACAAATGCTACGGGTAATGAATTAGAAGTAATTGTAGTATTACCAATCCCAGAACCATTTAACGCTATCCAAAAAACAAACCCTATATCGGGATGGTGTTATAAAGATAATGGTGTAAGAAGCACAAACGCTTTTTTAACTGAAATTAATTTTCAAAATTTAGATGAGGCAGTTTTAACATTTACACAAATGAATGGATCAAATTTTAATTTTTTAACATCAACACAATATAGATTAGAATATTGTTTTAGATGTCAGGGTATTACATTATAAATATTTTATTATTAATATAATAGTTCAATTATATTAATATTAATTTTAAATAATTATTCTAATAGATATATTTGATTTAAATATTCTACTCTTGATAATGCTGTATATAATTGTCTTGCACAGAATATATTGTTCAAATCGATAAATAATCTATTAGGACATTTTATTGTCTTACCTTGAAATCCGTGAATAGTAAATGCATCTTGTTTTATAAATCTTTTATTAGGTTCAACATCATAAACTATATCACCAGTTAAATATGATTGTTCGCCGTTTAATCGCAGTTTAACATCATTATATGAGTGTTTTTTACATATATATTTATTACCTTTTAATATTTTAGTATAATAATCAGTTTGTGATCTTTCGCCATTTGTTATAGAAACTAATATATTATCTTTTTTATAATCATATGTATCTATTAAAAACTTTTCATCAGTTTTTCTATCATTAAAATTATCTTTTACAAATTGTATTATTTTTTTATTATTAAAATTTGTATCTTTCATATATTGTCTTAAATCATTCAATCTTTTTAATAATTCATCATCTTTACATCTATAATTATGTTTAAATATTATAGTTTCTTTTCTTTTTGGTTTTATTACATTAACATCTTTGAAGGCACACTGATAATAACCTTTTTCATCTATATCGCCCGCTATAAATATTTGACTGTACGGACACATTTTTATAAGTTGTTTAATATATTTTTTATCTATCATAGTAATTTCATCTATCAATATTCTTGTTGGCGGTTTATTTCGTAATAAATAACTTTCACAATTAATTCCTATAAATTTATTAATAGATAAACTTTTGATATTATATTCTTTTGACTTATCGACACACAAAGACCAACAGGCAGATAAATATAATGTATCTTTTAATTTATTTAATATGGCGTGTGATTTTCCACAACCACCCGCACCCGTCAAATATGTTATACGATTATTAAATATTCCTTCTTTATATTCATCATCTTTTTTTACGAATATACCACTTATATTATTACAAGGTTCATATAAACAAATACCCCACGAGAAATTACATTTTGTTGGTTTTTCTCCAGGTTTATACCACATATCACCATCAAGATTATTATTTATTTTATAATCATTTTTAGATTTTTCAATTATAAAGCCATCTAATTTATATCCAATGATTTGATTATGGTTAAATTTTAATAATTGTTCTAAAACATTTATACGCGTATATGCTGTTATAAATCCGCCTATATGACCATTCCAATATATTTTTTTGTATTCGTTTGATACAGAACATTCAACCATATCATTATTAGCGTATATTTCATCATCATTAAATTCTATATTACGCGTATCAATTGTAGATATATTTTTATATTTTGATTTTATTACTTGTGATAGTTCTTCTGATATATGTGTTTTTAATGTTTGATATCTATTTATACTATTTAATTTTCCCGCCCATATAGAATATGGTTTGACTGGTATTTTTTTATTATATTTAAAAACATATAATTTTTGCATCATTTCTTCACTCATTTCTAAATGTAAAGGCGTAAATGAATATGAACCACTTATAATATCAATATCACAAAACTCACTAAAAAAAGAAATTTCTGGAGATGTTAAGGTATAATATTTATTATTTTCAAATCCTAATTCACTTAATATCAATTCTTTGTTTTTATCATTTATTCTTCTTAAATATATTTTATAATATCCAATATATTTATTACATTTTTCAACTGTCCAATTTTTTAATTGAATTTCGGGCGTCATCATATTCGGAAATCCAATATAATATTTAGATTTCTCATATTGTGCGTATGCTGTTTTCATATCATACTCTATGTATTTATCACTTGTTTCTATTTGTGAATGGTCAAGATTATAAGATTTTTTAAATGAACAGTGAGCATTATAATTAACACCATCTTTTAGAAAATTATATAATTTTTCTTTTTCTTTAATATCTATTGCATAACTAGACAATTTATTATCATCATTAAAATCATTTATTATATTATTAACTTCATTATCTAATTTATATATAGAATTTTTTGTGTATATTTTAGATGGATTTTTAACATTACCTTTATAATAAAAATATTCTTTATTAGTTATACATTTTTTAATAATTTTTATCATTTCCTTGCTGTCGGTCATTAATATTTCATTTTCTTTATTATCTGATATATACTCATTGTCATCAACGTGATTTAAATATGTATTAATATATTTTACGGTCAATAAACTATTATTATTATTATATGATAAATATTTATTATTAAATATATCATTGATACGTATATTTATTTTTAATTCATCACATATATATTGTATATGAGACTCCGGAACACCATTTTTATAATGTTCTTTTAATCTTTCTAATTTATTTAAAATCATATATGCCTTTTTAGACTCACTGTTATTTGCGGTACGTTCAATACTATCTAATAAACAAGTATTATTTTTATTTTCTCTAAATGTTTGATATATATGTATAGGGTCAATATCTACTTTAGGAACCCATATAAAAACTGTTTGTGTATTATTAAAAATACTTTTAATTGTTTTTATATTCTTTTTTCCTATCTGTGATTTTGGTTTAATAACATATTTTTTATCTGAGTTAAGTTTATAATAATTAACTGGTTCGCCCTTTTCATCCGTAATAACAGTCCAGGCGTGATGATCTGAATTTACTAAACCTATCAATACACCGCCATTTTTCCACCATTGACTATATGAATCAACAATATTGATTTCTTGTTCAAATAGCACATATCCATCTTGAACACATATGATTGTTCCTTCTCCTTGAATTTTGTTATCTTTTACAAAATGATATAACGCATACATATCACTTTTATCATTTGGCGTTAATGTATATCTTATTATACCAGTTTCTTTCTTTATTTTATTTTGTTGTCTTTTTCCTAATTTATTATTTATAACTTTTGGTTTTTCATAATCTATATCTGCTTTGATTAATTGTTTGCCATCACTTATATATCTAACAGGATTAATATTATTAACGGTTAAATCAAAATCACCTATAACACGGTTAATTTGCAATTTACCTTCTTTTATTAATTTAGATGCTTGGAATGGCGTGATTAATTTTTTAGTTTTACCACTCGGTATCAATACTTTATTTTTAGGTAATATAAACCTTTTAGGATTTTTTACTATACCTCTATTAATGGCGGTTCTTATAGTAATTTTATCTTTTTGTTCTGTATCATAGATAACTTTGGACATTGTATAATATTACTATATATAATATTTTTTTCCGCGGTTTTCAGTGCGTTTATGTGTATAACGCATTTACTATATATAATTTTTTTATTTGCGGTTATCGGTGCGTTTGGAAATTTCAAGAGACCGGAAAAATCAAAAATAAATCGGAAAAAACGGTTCCATATCGTCGCCCCCCGCCCTTTTTTCTTATTCCCAGGGGGAAAACTTCATCCGCTATGTAGTAGTA
>Ga0070749_10002954_pt1 | contig 11406 bp, 15 predicted proteins | sample VirMetDEL_Nov_18_FD_75180 | JGI IMG/M metagenome (GOLD analysis project Ga0070749, IMG submission 75180) | Aqueous microbial communities from the Delaware River and Bay under freshwater to marine salinity gradient to study organic matter... | ecosystem: Environmental > Aquatic > Marine >...
ATACAAAGCAGAGCCAGAAACAAATGGAATTCCTTGTGCTCCATATTTCCCAGATGCTGATAGCGCAATACTAGAAAAAATAATTTCTGTGTTTACAGTACAAAATGTTGTAGAAGAATTATCTGCGCTAATAGTTAAAACGCCACCCGTAGTTACCAACCACGTTCCTGCTGTTAGAGTTGTACTAATAAGAGTGGTAGCTGTGGTTCCTATTGTTACTGTTCCAGTCACACCATATGTATTGTTTAGAGATACAAGTGTGCCGGCTGGAATAGTCAAAGCCGTTGGTACAAGCGTCCCGCCGTTGCGCGTCGATCCAGTGGCCGTAATAGTTCCAGTCTCAGTATGAGTTGGAATAATAGTGCCACTAGGAATAGTTAGCGCAGTAGGAGAAACAATAGCTCCACTAATCGTTCCACCACTAATCGTTCCACTATTAACAGTAGTTCCACCCAACGCTGCATCTACAATACCAGGAGTAGTAAGAGATGCATTGATGATTGACGTACCATTAGGAACAGTTAGTGTAGTCGGAGCGACAGTACCACCAGTAATTGTGGCTCCTGTAGCTGTTACTGTTCCTGTAACAGTCGGACTAGCAAGTGACGCACCAGAGTTTGTAATTGAAATCAAACTGGCTGCGTCAGTTGAATTACGAATAGTCATCCCCGCGGAGGGAATGACAATCTTCGTGACTCGCTGCGGATCAGTAGCACTAGAAAGATCTACTCCGAGGATATCCACGAAACGCTCATTGAGAGCAATCTTTACGTTGCGGATAATCTCATCCAGAGTGTTTGCTTCTTCCAAACCCGTAGGTGTGGCAAGGCTAAAGTTTTGCGCGTATGTCATGCAGATCTCTCTTTCTTAATCATGGATAGGGCTAGCCTAGTTGCACGATTTGTGCGAAGAAGCCAACCCTTTAGAAACTTCAAGTCCTTTGGCCTAGCCGTAGCCAAGCCACGATAAAATTCTTTTCGTAGTTCCGAGTACTCATAAATCAAATCTTCTGCATTCGAAGACTTAACCTTTGTCATGGTTATCGGACCAATAATTCCGTCCTCTTCGACATTCACAGTTCGCTGCAAGATCTTAGCAGCTTGTTTGTTTCCCGCATTGATAGCGAAGTCGAAGTGCAATACGTTCAAGCCAGCAGGAAGTTCTGAAGCTTTGCAGCTAGTCCAGATATCAGAATAAATCTTAGACGTTTCAGCTTTTGTTAGATGCTGAACTGATCGCTCTTCGTGTCCTTGGGATTTACGAAAAGCATCATAAGTCTTCTGAGTTATTCCACGATTCGTGGCGCCGCCAGAATCTTGAGGATCGTTAACATATCCTCCTTCTTCTTTCAAGATGAATGGTAGGGCTTCTGCAAACATTAGCCACCGATCCCCATTTCATCAGTATAGTTATTGCTGCCGCCTGCCATACCTATACGCTCTAGGCGTCTTTCAAGATGAATCAGGCGCGAACGCATTCCATTGCGTCCATCAATTCCAATCAGAACTGTTCGAAGAGCCTTGAGTTCTTCTGAGATACGACTAAGTTGCTTAACAACGTAAGCAATAAAAGGAATTATACCGAGTTCAATAGCTTTAAAAATGAACTCAAGTGTCTCGTTGTTCACGGATAACGCCTCCGGTAAACGCGAAGTCCCGAGAACACACGGTCCTCATGTTCCTTTGTTTCTTGCGTATCGAGAGATTGAATAAGAAGCGACTGCTGTGCTTGGGCTTCTTGTCCACGAGTCCAATCTCCGATAGCATAAAAGCCTCTGGATACGGCACCCCACAAAATGACTTCATGCCATTCTTGAGGAGCGTCAGGTCCAGAGGCTTGAATATCTGCAAGTGTACGAAGGTATTTTACACTAACATCGTACACATTATCAGGATTAGGCCAGAGGATGAAGTTAGATCCTCTACGAGAATAATGAGTTGGTCTGTCTTGTGAATCCGTATCCTTCAGCTTGAACATATCCCAATCGGCAATGTTCGTGAGAGGCTCCCACGCATCTTCGCCAGATTCCTGAAGGATAACTTTTTGGATGGCATCGGAATCCGTAGGCAATGCATATGTGTCATCGCCAGCGGTCGTGCTAAAATTATATACTGCGTCCTTTTCGGAGAATCGCAGTTGGGATGAGAGCATCCACCATGCACGGTTAAGCAGAAGATCTGCTTGGCTGTTCGGTAGATCCAACTCATCCATACCAAGATGCGTACGCAAATCTTGGCGAAGGATAGCTAGAGACAAAGGCATACGTACACCGTGATGGAAGATTCTGTGCCGCGCTTCTTACATACTAGGGATACTGGAGTCTTTTCTTTGAGAATCAATTCCTCGTGTAATTCAACCGATCCAGTCGAAGTCTTAACACAGAGTTCGGAATCGCTATGATCGGAAGTGAATTTCCAACGACCAGAGGGAAGAATTACACGAGGAAAATTGATTTCCTCAGATGGGCGCGATGCTACAATTAGGGGGATGCGCATTGCCTGAGAGATTAGAAGTGCTGAATGAGAATCTTTACTTCGCTTCCAGCAGTGGCTTGCGTAGTAGTAGCAACGCCAACACGCTGACCAGCGGTAGAGCCAGGAATAATACGACCAGCAGTTGCAGCAGACGGCACGGCAGTGAAATCCGTACCAGCAGTAAATCCGGTAGCTCCGACAATGGCACGAGCCACGCCACTAATCTGCACTAGAACCTTCTGACCATCCGTTGCAGCGGTAGCACCCAACGCAGGATTCGATCCAAGCGAAGCGGAATCACCACCAACAACGAAACCAACAAAGCCAGCGTAGTTTGCAGCAGTAGTAGACTTGGCAACCGTACCGACACCGGAAAGGTACACGGCATCACCAACAAGCAACGTGCCGCTTGCAGTGAAAACGTGTACGATTCCGCCCACTGCATTTGCAGTGAGTTCGTCAGAAGCCCCACGGACATTTACCCATGAAAATCCAGTGGGAGTCGTGTTCATGATTACGCGCTCGGGTTAGTGCCGTACCAGCCACGCCAGTTGTAGAACCAAATGATCCAGCGACCACGCGCCTTCACCTTGGCAGCATCAACTTCATTGTCGTACCAATCCGTCATCGTGATAGCTTCACGGTTCAGGAAGTGTGCATCGTTGATCTCGCTGTCCACGATGAAGTAGTGGAACAGGTTCGTCATGTACGGATTGACGATGATCTTCGACGGCTTGAAGTTGCGACGAATCGGGTTGTCCTGATTGTTCGCAGTGAACGGCTCAAGGCTCGACTCAAGAATCTGATAAGCCTTGTTCACCTGACCCTGATCGTTAGCAATCATGAGCGTGTTCGGCATCACCATCATCGGATCGCCGTTCTCATTCTTGCACTTACGCGACAGGTCCATCAGTGCAGTGAAGCCAGCAACCGAAAGCGACACAGCAGTGGAAGGCATATTCGCAACAGTGCTCGTGCTGTTAATCAGCGTGTGAGCAGTGTTAAGCAGCGAAAGATTGTCCATGCCCTTGAAGTTCGTGCCAGTGAACGCATCGTTAACGAGCGCAACACCAGCATATTCCTTCGTGTACATGGCAGCTTCAGCCAGCCACTTCGCACCCTGATTCAGCTTGCCGTACTGATCATCATCAATCGCTTCCTTCGAAAGATAATAACCAGCCTTGTACGTCTTATCAACAGCCATAACCTTCGGGCCGCTGACAACTTCCTGATAAACGACAGGCTCAAGTTCACGCGACTGAATCAGACGATTCGGACCAACAAGCGTAGTGGCCGAAATTTCAGGGAGGTTATGCGAACCCTCCTTGAGGTACTGATTGTACATAAGAGGGAACTTCTTGATCGTATCCTGAAAGTCCTTTCGGAGTCCCGGACGTGCAAGAAGACGATGCTGTTGAATCATCGACATTGTTTTATCTCACCCTAGGATTAAAGAGCCGCAGCAGAAGCGTTGCGAATCTTGAAAAGAACAACACCCGTGCCATACAGCGTGTTGTCAATTCCAGTCACAACGACACAGAGATTGGTAGTATCGGAACGGTTAACAGTCCAGTAACCGTCAGACTGCTTCACAAGACCATACGCAACACCAATATCGGTGACAGCGGGAGTCACAAGAGTGGAGCCAGTCGAGATCTGACCATAGAACGTGGTGTTACGATTCGCAGGAAAAATTGGAATCGTGTTCTCACGGCCAGTTACGGTTGTCGGAGAATCACCAGCGTCATAACCATAAGCGGACTGATTCACCGCACCAGCAATACCAGCAAGACCAGTAGTGCAAGCGGCTGCATCAGCAGCTTCAGCAAGAGTACCGCTAGAGAACTTCATAGGAGCACCAATCTTCTGCGTTTGCGACGCAGCAAGAGTATAGTGCTTCGTTGCCGGAGTCCCGCTAGTATCAGCGAATGCGGGACGAATCGGAAGAGCCATTTCGTTTTACCTCGGAATGTGTGCTTGGAGTTCTGCTCCAGAGATGTTTCTGCCAGTTGAACTATCAGACTCAACACCAAGACCAAGACGAGCAGCGTATGACTTGTATTGGTCGTTAGCAGTATCGGAATTAATACCACTCTGGCGTTCAGCCATAATAGCTGCCTGCTCCTTCTGTGCTTCAAACTTCCACTTAGGTATTACCATGAAACGTACATCGCCAACAGTGCTACCATCTGGACGTTCATGCAAACGGTTGTGAGCCTGAAGATATTCAGAACCATCAACATAACCCTTTGCCTGAGCATGAAACTGTGAGAAGTCGTCGATGCCAATCCATTCACCATGAAGGTTATCTGGAAGCTCAACGTTCAACCGATCATTAACAAACGAACGATCAGCAGTTTCAAACAGACGGCGCTTGTAATCAAGTACTTCCTTATCGGAAGGCTTGGTTTCAATTTCGTTGCTCATACGGAGATACCCTCGTCATTATTGACAATCGTGAAGAAGGCATCAACGTCTGTTGCCTTGTTGGGATCATAACCAGCCCTACGCATCGCAGTACGCTCAAGCTCAGAAAGCTTAGGAGCAGAGCGAACAGGAGAGGGAGCACCGTTGATGCGAGAAGTCGGAGTAGCTTGGCGAGGAGGCACAGTATTAGTTTGCTGTTGTGGAGGAGTTGCGGCGTTCATCGCAGTGTAGTAACCAATAGTAGCAAACGCTTGAGTTGCGTATGTACTAGCATCTACACTAGGAGAAGCTTGCAACTGACCACGAATAGTTCCCGAAAGAACATCACGATACTGTGCGAGATGCGGAAACTGCTGGAAGAACTGAACCTCTGCGGACTCAAGTTGCTTCTGCTTCTTGAAGTCACGCGAGATTTCTCCAACGTCACCAAGAGTTTCCTGAAGCTGCTTCCGAACAATTCGTCCAATAGTTTCAACGGTGCCAAGCTTCTCGATATCTGCATCAGTTACAGACAGATCTTCCTGCGGGCGAGCCATTGCTTGCTGGCGAAGAGTTTCAAGCTCCGCTTCGCGCATCTGACGCTCACGCACAGACTGTGCATAGAGTGAGCGCCAATCCAAATCTGGCTGGCCTTGGGGATTCTGCTGAGAAACTTGGTCAGTCGCAACAGATTCGTCAATATGTGTGCCCGAATCTGTCTGCTGAACATCTGTACCTTCCTGTTCAGTAATCTGCTCTGCGTCCATGTTGCTTTGCCTCAATTAAAGTTGCTTGCAGTTCTTCTAAAAGTTCCAACTTACCCTGCAAGTGATAAGCCGGAGATGGGAAGTCCGCTTTGCGCAGTAACGTTAGCTGCTTCAATTCTAGCGTTTGGAGCAACGACAGAAGTGAATCCGCTGTTTGGAGTTGCATTAGCTCCTTGAGGGATTCCTGTAACTTGGGGTTGTAAGCCTGTAGGAATCTGGGTCGGTCGATAGGAGTCAAAATTAAAAATCAACTTTTCAGGGTTAGGTATGTCAAATGCGCGTAGAATTTCAAGATTAATCTGATCGGCTGCGCGCATCGCTGCCTTTGCAACTTCTTGAACCATGTTAGGATCACCAGACTGTTGTGCTAGCGCCATAACTTGTGTCCAATATTGAGTCTGCATTCCAGCAAGTTGCGTGTACGTATTGCGGTCAAGAACCTTGTTGTTCTTTGCACCAGCAAGCTGGATGTTAAAGACTAGCTTATTCTTAAGTTCGTCAAGACTCTTACGGAAGAACAACTCAGTCTCAACGGGATTAGGCAGATACTTATAAATATCTCGTTGAGTTGGACCATACTTGAAGATGCTAATCGCTGCGCGATAAACAACTCGATTCAAGAAGTCCTTCTTGTTGTTGTAAGTATAGTCGAACTTACGATTAGATTCCTGTACACGCGCAAGAGAGTCAGAGGCAGTTCCAGGAGTACCGATGTTCGGCATACCAAGAGTAAGCTCATTAACTCCTGTACGTTGCTGCGAATAGATGACAACTTGATTTTCATTGTTGTAGGCTGATGCCTTTACATCACCAATGAAAATTGGTTGAATGTCATCCATATCTTCGACGAACCACTTCTTTCCAGGAAAAATAGGTTCATCATCCTTAATCCATGCAGCGGACTTCTTGACTTTAAACATTGCCATGTTAGCAATGGTTGCATTGTCAAGACGCTGACGGTGTTGTGCGGTAACTTCTTCTTGGAATTGGTTGTTCTGCTTTGCGATGCCGTATCCATACCAACGGTATTCCATTGGGAAGTACACGCCCTTCTCGTAGTCACGCTCTCCAGCGTAAGTAAGAGAAAGAATCTGACGAGAGTTTTCATGGACGATAACTTCGATAGAAGATTCTTCGCCATTGCCATCTACGTCAAAATTAAGAAGAACACGGACAAGCTGAATCTCAGATGGATAGATTGGAACAGTATCGGTGATCTGCTGAGTATCAGCAAGAATCTTATCGTTAGATACGTTTACTCCAATATAATAACCATTGAGCTTTTCATAAGCATCTGGAGCAAGTTGTCCTGCTGCCACCATCTGCTTTAGAGTGTACTCTGAGATTGTAAAGCGATGTCCAACCCAAGGAGCATCTTCAATCTCTTGAGCATAGAAGGGCATGAAGAAATCCTTAACATCAATTCCTTCAATGAATGTTCCCTTCTGAAGATAGACAGGAACCTTAGTTTCAGTTCCGTCAATATCTTGTACAACATGAGTCTTCACTTCTCGATAACCATATGTCATAACGGCTGTGCCGTTCTTGGTCATCTGAAGAAGAGGAGCCTCTACCTTCTTGCGAAAATCTAGGTTGTTTAGAAATTCGTTGTTGAAGAACTTTTCAAGTCCAGCCTTAGCAGGTTGATCCTCATCTTGAACTTCGACTGTGACAAGTTCTTTCAATCCAAAAAGCTGGCCCATGTCTCGCGCATGAACAGCTTCAACAGCAATAGCTGTTAGAGGAATGATGATGTTTGCAAAGCCGACAACAGGAAGCTCAGGTGATGCTTCTCCGCTGACTGGCTCTGCCCAAAAATCTTCATTCTCCTTGATCCAACGATCTTCCAACCTATCACGTTCTGCGTGATGATTAGTAAGTTCATCTGTCACATAAGATGTGAGAGCAGATAGAACTTCTGGATCTACATCAAGTTGACGAGCCATTGGGCTGTGGACCGAAAAGAAGTTCAAAGATGCTACGAAGATCGCGGACAAAGATTGATTTCTTAACAATCCAGAATTGAACAGTTGTTACTTTGGTATTAAGATTTTGTTCAAACCAAGACCAGAAAACATCTGCTACAATCTTTCGAAACCGATCTTGTTCACGCTGTTTGATTGTAAAGTCTAGAAGATTAACTTCTTCCAAGGCAGACATCGCGGCGTTTCCTCAGAGTTTCGGTGTTAGGGCAAGTTTCGGTGGGGGCCGATTCGGGTGGTGTTTCGGCGTGATCTCTTCGCTTCGACCGGCATCTGTGTAGCCGCAAGAGATTTGTGTGGCACCTTCGCCGCCGCTGCGCGTTGCGGCTCCGGTGCGTCAAGCTTTCTTCTTTCGGGCGACCGCCGCGTTGTCCACTAGATTCGGATAGGGGCGACCAGCTTTCTTTGCACGGGCCTTTGCCATCTTCTTCTGTGCAGTGGAAAGCTTCTTGCTCTTCTTCTTTGGATTAGGCTTATCCCAAAAATCTTTTGGCATTACCATTTCACCTTGTCTGCCCAGTAAGCAGCCGAGAGTTTACCCTTCGCAATATTCTTTGCGTGTCGGGCCTTGAAAGATGCTTGACGCTTGGTTGGAGATTTGTCTCCGGTAACTCCTTGTTGGCCGAAGCGAATAGTCTTAACTGTATCTCCGACCTTTGCAACAACTACGTGCGACTTCTTCGGATGAGTAGGAGTGCGCTTGGGTTTATTGTATCCCGAGACACCGACTCGCGCAAGACGTGCGTCCTTTTTCATGGCTTCTTATGTTCCTTTCGGTGGCAGGCAACGCATAAGAATTCTCCGTTGTCTGGATCTACTGAGAGATCTGGATTATCGTAGACTCGAACTTTGTGATGTACGTGTCGGCCTTTCTTGCCACACATCCTAACGCATAGATATGCTGAACGTGTACGGACTTCAACTAAAAAGTTCTGGTACTCAGAAGTCTTATAGAGAAGCTGCCGAAGCTTGCTCCACTTCTTTAGGAATTCCTTCCTTGGAGCAAAGCAAGTCTTCAGCCGCTTCATTCGTTTGATAATCTTCGCCGCTTCGCTTTTAGGGTCGAGGCTTGGCAAGGGAAGGACCAATCACAGTGAGTGCCAGTCCTACAATAACAAGTGCAGAAACGAACAGAGGATTAGATGTCTGTGCTACGGACTCTCCGCAAGTCTTCCATACGTCTTGAGGAACAAGACCAATTAGTAGACCAGCAATAACGGAGGTAGTTCCAGTAGCAGTTGTCATCTTACTTTTTGCTAGCTTTTGGAGCTTTTGCATTTTTCTTCTCCTGTTCTTTTTGAAGGGTCTGCATAGCCATACTTACTGGACCAAATGGATTGGCCGAGCCATAAGCCTCAGTAAACTGAATGCGACTTGGATCAAAGACTGTATAGTTGAATGTAGCAGGTTCAGGATCTGTGATATTTGCCAAGAAATTTCTACGAGATATTCCATCAGCATACTTTGTACCAACAATTCCTTGATCCCGCAGAGCATCTACAATTGCAAAGGGGTCATTCTCCAAGGATGTATATTGGTATGTTGGACTATATCCCTTGAGAGGATTTACATTGATACTCTGAATATCTTTTGCTGCTTGCCTGAGCCGATCACGGAGATTAGAATTTTCACGCCGCAACAATTCTTCCTGAGACATAGGAGACATCTTTGGAAGATTTTTAGTTGCTGTCTCCATGTTTTGCATATACTCGTCTGCAAGACTTGCGCCAGAACGAGACTTAAAGTTTCCGAGAGCTTGCATAACCTTTTCAAGATTCTGCCCTTCTAGACCATAGAAAGGAAGATCTAGTTGTAGAAGCTCGTTTGGTCCCGCACCCAGAAGTCCTTCGTATGTTGCAACAACTTTTTCTGGGTAATTTATATTAAAATTTCTGGTTAACTTAGATTGACTATCATTAAAATTTTGTAATCCTCTTCTAATTCTCTTTTTTGCGTCTTTTTCGTATTCTGCATAATTTTTAACATCTCTTTCAGCTTGTTGTCTAACAAGCTCATAACTCTTATCAAGTTCTTCTGGTTTACGTCGCCAATAGTTTTTTATAAAATCAGGTTGACTATCAAAATATTCAGTTTTACCTTTATTAGATAAAACTCTTTTAGCTTTATCTAGTCGTTCTTGAACATCTCTAAGATTTTCGTATTGAAATTCAAGATTATCTCTATAAGATTTTAGTGCATTTTGTGTACCCTTAACTTCAAAGTCTCTTGGAATTCTCCCAAGAAGACTAGATAACATACTCCATTCAGCTTTACCTTCTGGAGCACCTTTCATAGCATCAGAAATCCTATAGAAATCTATAGGAAGCTGTCCATTAAGAATAGTAGGAAGCCCTGCATCTCGCGCAAGAGTCTGTCTATAATGACCTTCAAATACATCAGGAGACTCAGCAACATAAAGTCCTGGACCCATTAATGCGGCACCTTCACCTTTCTTTGCAGTTCCACGAGAAATTTCTGGTGCTGTATAGAAGTAAGGAGAAGAGTGTCCAATAGGAATTTGTTCTGCTGCTCCAGCAACTTCTGGTCTTATAGGAGTTCTGCCTAGGATATTAGAAAGATTTACACGAGCTTCTTCAAGAGTATTTCCAAATTGCTTCCAAGAATCTGAAGCAATTTTACCAAATGGGTTAGGATTTGGATTATTGAAGATATAATTCTGCCTCAGCCTATCTAGAGCAGCATTCCTAGCAACAGATCCACCGACTGCTGGAGCAGAGCTTAGGATGTCCGCACCAACTCTCATGCCAGTTCCAGCACCAGCACTAAGAACATCTAGAGCAAGATCTCTCTGCGCTTGCACTGGAGATTGAACAGTCTCAAAATCTGATAGCGGAACTTGAGGAAAGACTGATTGGTTAGCAAGAGTCTGAAGATCCTGCGCTCGCTGCTTGTAAGAATCTATAAAAGACTTTCCAAGTTCCTTTGCTACCTTGGGCATATTCTTCGCAGCAGTGCCCATATTCGCAGCCTGTCTTTCCTCTTCAATCACAGAAGGAGGAAGACCACCACCAAAAAGCTTACGAAGAAATTGTTCAAAAGGATTCATCCCACCCTCGTATATCCCGTAATTGGATTCCGCATCGCCAAGAACTTGTCTTGTGTTTGCTTTCTACGCTGAATAGTTCCACGATCCACTGCTGCTCGCCAGAATTCTGGACCATAAGCAAGAGCGTCGAGGATGTGATATGAAGAGCCTAGACCAAACTGATTGTATTCCTCGTGCAATGCTGTCTGATCTTTATGGAAGAAGATCTGCGATGCATTGAAGTATGGAACAAGTCCCATTACACGAGCATCCTTCTGCTTCTGTCCTGTCTTAGCAGGAATGATATTGAAGAAGAGTCCTCTGTGTCGCATCTCAGACTGCAACCAATGTCTGTATAGACGAGAGAAGAGTACTTCTTCGATAACAACTGCTCTCAATCCCCAACGTTCAACTGCGTCGAAGACGCGAGCAATCATCTTATCGGGTGGGATTGGTCCGCGGTGTGCGTCAAGGACGAAGATGTTTGGCTTGTTAGATATGTAATCGGAACCTGTGATAATCCATCCAGCGTCCCCTTCAACTGCCGGATCAATAAAGAGGAGCTTGTCGAGTTCGTCAACGTGTCGCTTGATTCGTTCTGTCCCAGTGAACCCGACGAGTGTTTTCTTTCGATCATCCAGCCAATTAAAGTGACGAATCCACGAAGGATCAAGGTCACGTACTTCTCTAAAGTCTGGCGCATTGAGATAGTTGGAAGTCCAGATCTTTTG
>Ga0070749_10002955_pt1 | contig 11404 bp, 6 predicted proteins | sample VirMetDEL_Nov_18_FD_75180 | JGI IMG/M metagenome (GOLD analysis project Ga0070749, IMG submission 75180) | Aqueous microbial communities from the Delaware River and Bay under freshwater to marine salinity gradient to study organic matter... | ecosystem: Environmental > Aquatic > Marine > Coastal...
ACCACCCTTTCAGGCGGTGTGGAATTAGCAACTACTGGTGAAACTCAGACAGGAACTGATACGGACAGGGCAATTACCCCTGCTGGTTTGAAGGCCGCTTTAGGCTTTTCTACCTACTACGAGAGTGCTGAACAAACTATTACTAACGGTGCTTCTGTTACATTAGCTCATAGCTTGGGTGGAATACCTAAACTTGTTATCGTTGAATTAGTTTGTAAGATAGCTAATGCAGGTTACGCTGTGGACGATAGAATATCAAATCCGGGTTCTAATGGTAACCAAGGAATTGTTTTATCCTACAATACGACTAATTTAATTATTTCATATGGTAATGGCGGTATTGTCTTACCAAATCAAGACACAGGTGCTTCTGTTACACTAACCAATGCTGATTGGAGAGCCGTAGTTAGGGCTTGGATTTAAGCTAATGTCTGATACCGTTTTAAAAACCGTTACTATGCAACCGGGCATCGTTACTGATGTCACGGCCTATATGGCTGAAGGAGGTTGGGTAGATTCCAATCTTATTAGATTTCGTAATGGTAGGGCGGAGAAAGTAGGCGGATGGGTTCGGGAGAGTACTACTAAAGCGGTTCAGTTCGGTTTCTCTTCTGGCTTTAGTTCCGGTTTTGCTGGTGATACTTTTAATGATGCTCAATCATTTACTGGTGTTGCAAGGGCAATGAAGGCATGGACTGCATTAGATGGAAGCAGATATTTAGCTGTAGCTACGCACCAGAAGGTTGAATTACTCAGTAACGGTATTATTTATGACATTACTCCTATTAGAGAGTCTGTTACCTTAGAAGATGCCATTTCCACTACTTCAGGTCTTTCTACTGTTACTATTACTGATGTAAACCACAACCTTGTAGCAGGAGATTTTATCTTTGTTAATACCCAAGACGTAGCGGTTGACGGTGTAACTCTCTATGGGGAATACACAGTTGAATCTGTTACCGATGCTGATAACTATGTTATTGATTCTAGAATTACGGCATCTGGTACTACGGCATTAGCCGGTGACACTTTAACTATTGACTACCTGTTAGAAGTAGGCTCTGAAAATAACGGCGGTATGACTGGTTGGGGTGGTGGTACTTGGGGTAGTGCTGGTTCCGGTGGTGGCGGTTGGGGTATGCCCCGTGAAAGCTCAGATGGTTTAAAACTTAGACAATGGTCGTTAGACAATTGGGGCGAAGATTTATTAGCTTGTGTGAGAGATGGTAAGATTTACAAATGGGATGCTACTACTGGCCCTTCTGCAAGACTGACTGTGTTATCTGGAGCTCCTGTACAGAACTCTTTTATATTAGTTGCACAACCTTCCAGACACTTAATTGCCTTTGGTTCTGAGGTCTTTTCAACTTCTATTTTTGATCCTATGATTATTAGATGGGCCTCTCAAGAATCACTGACTGATTGGGACTCCTCCGACCCTTTAAATACTGCAGGGGAATACAGACTTCCGCAGGGTAACTACATCGTAGGTGCTTTGCAAACAAGAGGCGAGATACTCGTATTTACTGATACCGATGTGTATTCTATGCGGTATATTGGTGGCGATGACATCTTCCAATTCCAGCCTTTGGGCACTAATATCTCTACGGTATCGCAACATTCTATGGTCGATTTGAATGGTGTGGCATTCTGGAAGGGCGTGGATAATTTCTATATGTATGATGGCTTAGTGAGAGTTCTTGCCTCTACAGTAGCTAAATACATCTTTGATGAAGATGGTGATGGTCGTATTAATTTCTTCCAAAAAGAAAAGACATACTGTGGGATAAACAAAGAATTCAATGAGATTTGGTGGTTCTACCCGAAGTATGACGAAACTGAATGCTCTAATTATATTAAGTATAACTATGCAGAACAAGTATGGGATTACGGTGTATTAGAGAGAACTGCTTGGATTGACAAAGGTACTTTTGAAAAGCCTTATGGTATTAATGCAGATGGAGTGCTTTATGTGCATGAAGTAGGTAAAGACAATGATTCTCAGCCTATGGATGCCTACATTACCACAGCTTACTTCGATATTGATGACGGTGAGCAGATAATGTTTGTTGACAGGATTGTACCTGATATTAGACTCCCTGCCAACAGGAACATAGAAATTTCTATTTTGACTAAGAAATACCCCCATCCTAATGCTACTATTATTACTAAGGGACCTTATTTCTTTGATGACTCGGATACCAAGATTTCAACCAGAGCAAGGGGCAGACAGATGGCTCTTCACTTTGAATCTAATGCGACTGGTGGGGACTTTGAGATTGGCAAGATAAGATTAGGTTTCCAGACTGATGGAGAACGATAATGGCTATTAGACTTCCCGAACCAACTCGTATTAAAGATGAAGAGTTAAGGACTTTTCTTCATCAATTAATCCGCGAGTTAAGGGATACCTTAAACGACTTAGAAACTAAGGATAAAACGCACGAAACTGATTTAGCTGACTTAGCTAGACGTTTTGATGAGTTCCTTCTGGATATCTACGGCTAATGACGATAACCGGTTTAAAATATATCAAAGCTTCCAATGAAACTCCTGTAACGTTACCAGTAGTCACGGGGACTGATTCTTTGGCGATAGGTGCAGGGGCCTCAGTTGTCGATGGTACTAATTGTATAGCTATTGGTGATTCCTATGCTACTGGCACCTATAATATTGTTATAAATAACTCCAACAATGCCGAAGGGGTTATTGGAAACTATAATATTATTATCGGGTCAGGTATTATTTATCCGGTAGATTCTATTGCAACTACCGATGCTGAGGGTAATATTTTAATTACTTCTCAATTAAATCCCTCTGAACTAGATGCAGGTACGACAAACTCTGTTATTATCGGAACCAATACTATTGGTAGAAATTATAATGACTGTTTTACAATGGGTATTGATAATGACCTCGCCGACGGTTCTGATACTGATGTAGTCTTAGGTTGGGCAAATTTGAATGCAAGACCTTTTACAGGACAGGGTGACGGTGTAGCATACGCGGGTTCTGGTGGGTATAATACTATACTTGGCTCTGCATGTGCTATCAATGCGGAAGCATTTTTTTCCTGCGCTTTAGGCTTTAATTCCGGTATTGATATGAATGGTTGGGGTTCTATAGCCATAAACGGTGGTATAGCAAAATACCCTCAGTCCTCAGCCTTAGGGTTTGATGATTATGGCCAATACTGTATCGTGCCAATGGATGCTAGAACAACTGATGCTACCCCAACGGTTATGGAGACAGTGGGTAACGTAGGTACACCAGTAATTCCCTACCCTAATCATATATGGGCTTTTGAACTTGATGTGGCTGCTTCTAGATGTGAAGGTACTACTTCTGCAACTAAAGAAGTTGGTTTTTGGAAATTTAAAGGTGTCTTAAAGAATACGGCCCAAGGATTAACACCGACTGTAGGATTGCGTAGTAATGTCTTAACTTTACATGGTTTACAAAAGGAATTAATTCATTGTGACGACCCCGTATGGGATGTTAATGTTGCCGTAGACACCACAGACCAAAGTTTACAGGTTACAGTCGAAGGTAAATCTGGAAAGATTGTCAGATGGTTAGGGACACTTAGATACACTGAACTTTATTCTGAAATTGCTGTTGACAATTTTGATAAAGGCGCTTAAGTATATTGACTTTTAAGAATAAATAAGGTATAATAAATTATGGCTAACGTTAGAAAACCACAAGCAATTAGAGCAGCTACAGGAATGAATTCCTCTACTCCAGTCTCTCCTATGGGTCATATGATGGCTCAGGGTGGGGATAATATGCCAGCTATGATAACTGACCACCAAGGCAATCCTCAGGCTCCTACGGCCTTAAAACAGGGAGAGATTGTATTCTCTGTTGAAGCTGTTATCGGGGCTGGTAATGGGGACTATGAAAAGGGTTCTGAAATCCTTTTACAACTCCATGAGAAGCTTCAGGAAATGGGTAAGAAACTGCTGCAACAACATTCATTGGCAGGGGCTGTTGACCAACCTCAGTAAGTTAGAAATTAAGTTTGCTAAACCGGCAGACATCACTCAAATTGTCTCTTTAGGATATAAGTCCTTTTATGAGAACATGCTACAGGACCTACCCTGTCAGCCAGACTTTGAAAAGACGATTATCGCTATTACCAATTCTGTTATAGATGATGTGGTTTTAGTTAAAAGAAACGCTCAGGACGATAAGTTAATAGATGGTGTCTTGGGTATGCGTATTTCTAGGGTATGGTGGTCTAATGACCCAATATTACATACCTTTTTGTTCTTTATAAAGGAAGAGCATAGGTCATTTTCTCTAGCACGAGACCTTTTGAAGAGCGCACAAGAATATGCTATAATTAATGGACTACCTATCGTTTTTGACCTCTTCGCTCAAAAAGACGTTAATAAGAAGATTAAACTATTGAAATATCTCGGCTTTAAAGAATGTGGGACTTTACTAATCTTTAAGCCGTAATCAGAGGGTCAAAAATGTCCAGTCTTTTAGGTGGCGATTCTTCGTCAACATCCACTACAACGGTAAACTTCCCTAAGTGGATTGATCCTCAAATGCAAGCCTATTACAAGGCTATGCTCCCCAAAATCGCAGGTCTTATGGACACCCCGTACGAACAGTACACTGGGGCCAGAACTGCAGACTTTAATCCTGATGAAGTAAACTCCTTTGATATGGTTCGTAACCTGTCCGGTCAAGCTGGTCAGGGTATCAACACAGCTATGGGTATCTCGGCTGAGGTAGCTAATCGTGGTCTGAACGGCTTCTCCCAAGACACCATCAATCAGTACATGAATCCTTACATGCAGAATGTAATGGATATCTCCAGACAACGTCAATTAGACCAATTCTCCTTAGACCGTAACAGACTTGCCCAACAACAGGGTCAAATAGGCTCTTTTGGAGGCTCTAGGGCAGCTATTTCGCAAGGTAGGCTCCAAGACACCTTCGGTAGACAACTCGCTGAGCAAGAGGCTAATCAGCTCTATCAGGGCTACAATGACTCCATGAACCGTGCTTTCCAAGGCACTCAAATGGCCGGTCAGGCTGGTATGGACTTGGCTAATCAATCTACCATGTACCAGAACGCAGGTCTCAGAGATGCTGCTGCCCTTTCCATGCAAGGTGCTCAACAACGCGGTATGACACAACAAGGCTTAGACTTAGCCTATCAGGATTGGGCAGGTAAGAAAGCCTACCCCTATCAACAGTTAGAGTGGGGTGCTAATATGATGAACCCCATTGCACAAACCCTTAGAGGTCAAACGACTACGACTACTCAATCGGGTGGTTCTGGTATCTTAGGTGCTGCTTTAGGTATCGGTTCCATGATGATGGGTGTTCCGGGTATTGGTTCGTCTATTATGGGTGGATTAGGTTCTGCCGCTACAGGTCTTGGTATGTCTTCCCTTGGTAGTAACTTATCGGCTATTGGTACTGGTATGGGTACTGGTATGAACTTCTCCCAAGCAATGGGTGTTAATAATGGTTTAAACGCTGCCTTTAGGTCTTATCCGGGTATCTTCAGAGAAGGTGGTATGGTTCCGGGTTTCAGACAAGGGGGAATGGTTACTAATGGATATGCGGGTTATGCTAGAGGTGGTACTGTTCTTACTCCTAACACAGTTGGCGCTCACGATCCCTATATGGATAGTGGTTTAAGTGCTGCTGTTCCTAGTGCATCTGCTCCTGCTGCCCCTGCTTTAACTCCCCCTGCTGGTGGTTTCTTAGGCCCTATGCTTGCTGCTGGTCAGAACACCAAAGGTCGTAGAGATACGACTGGTATGTTGGATAGAAATGCTTGGTTAGCTGCTAATCCCACGATGGACCCCCATGCTTATAACCAATACAGAAAGACTTATACTGCACCAGTTGCTCCTGCTTCTCAATATTTACAACCTCCTGTAGGGGCTCCTAATTCTATTGCTTCTTACTTTACACCGTCTAATTTCTATGGCAATCAGATGCCTATTCCGAGCCCTGCCCCGTTACCTGCTGGTAGTGTATCCGGTGGACTTCCTACCTTCTATGGAGCTCTACCGAAATATTACAGAGAGGGTGGTATGGTAGATTGCATGCCGGGCTTTGCTAATGGCGGTACGGTTAGAACTGGTTTCTATGATGGCGGCCCTGTGTATAACAATGGTGATATGTCTGACCAATGGTTAGATGTTCTGTCCAGAATTATTAATGGCCCGGATGAAAAGGATAAGTACGTTCCTGCTAGGACTGCAGTTCCTATTCCCGGCCCTGAGACCTATAATGCTATTCAGCCTTCTGCCGACGACGGTGTTGCATTACGTGACCACACTCAGTATGCTCCTATTATCCCGAAAGGTGATGTAGGCCCATCTATGGATAAAAACTATGCTGCTGACATTGAGGGTCGTGGTATTGGTGGTTTCCTTATGAGACATCCTGATATTTTAGGCAACCTCTCTGATGCTGGTCCTGTAGGTAAAACCTTACAGCCGTATGTTGATTATATGAACAAGCATCCTATCCAAGGCCCAATTGACACTATGGCTGCTATGGCTGGTGGTGCTGGTGTTGCAAGAGCTGGTCTAAAAGGTTTAGGTATGGCTTGGCCTCTTGTTAAAGCTGCTGGTACTGCCTTAGTTAAGAACCCGACTTTAGGATTAATGGCAGCTTCTGCTGCTGGCCATGCTGGTGATTTAGTTGGTGATAGTACCTCCAAGACCAACGTTGCGTCTGAACAGAAAGCTCCAGTTGGTTTACCTTCTGCACCTGATATGAACGATCCCTTGGTTGCGGCTCAAATGAAGCAAATTCCAGTTATTAGGGCGGCTATTGCTAATAATCAAGCAAAAGCTATCGCAGAAGGAAAAGAGTACGATCCGTATAAAGATACGTCTTTACCTTTCTCTCAAGAACAAATTGGGATGGCTTTAGGAAATGGTCTACCGGGTGGTTTATTACCAGATGTTAACGGTATGCCTTCTATAGGCGGTGGTTTGTCGGACGCTGTGGCCCCTAGGCAGTACTCCCCTGAATCTACTAAGGCTGTAGATAGCATTATGAAGTCTATCAACCCCGATTATGCTAAGTCAATTAATACTAATGCTAACGATGGCTTTGATACTCCGCTTATCCAGTTTGGTGCAGCTATGCTTGGCTCCAGAAATAACTTCTTCAAAGCTCTTGGTGAAGCTGGTAAAGCTTATGTTGTTGAGAAAGATACCAGAGAAGATAGAATTCGCAAGATTGCTCAACAGAACATTGAGAATGCTTTAGCTGCTCAGAGATTAGCTGCTTATGAGAAACAAGTTGACCTTGCTGCCGACCCTTGGACTAGAATGTACAAAATGCAAATTTTGAAAAATAAAGCTAATCAAGACCCTGCTGCTATGAAGAGAGCCGCTCTAATGATGAAAGAGAATGAATTAGACATCATGATGGGTAGAGAACCTCGTTGGTCTCTTGAAGAAATTGATGCGAAATCTGGTGCAGGTTTTAATTTAGATGCTGCAGCACCTACTTCTTCTAATATAAAAGATTGGAACGATTTACCCTAACATGGATGTCAGATTACCAGATGGTACAATTCTTACGAATGTTCCAGAAGGAACAACTAAGGCTCAAATCTTAGAAAAGCTCGGCGGACCTTCTGCCGATAATGCGTTTATGAAGGGTGTGAAGCGTGGTACCTTACAGGCTCTAAACTCTGGTGAAAACCTTATCCCTGCTATAGCTGAAAGTGCTGTAGGTGCTGATGAAGCTGCTCTTAAGAACTACCAAGAATACGCTAAGAAGTCTCAGGAGATTGCTGCTAGGTACCCTGATGAAGTACCCTCCTATCAAGACGTATTAAAGCAGCCTGACTTAGGTTCTAAGCTGGAAGCAGCAGGTAAATACGTGGCTTCAGGTGCAGGAGAAGCTGTTCCTAACTTAGCCCAGATTATGATACCCGGTGCTTTAGGTGGTAAGGTTGCTGTTGCTTTAGCTGAACGTACTGCTGCCAAGACTGGTATAAAACTGGCTCAAAAAGAGGTAGAGAAGGCTTTGATGAGGGGTATTACTGCTGGCTCCTTAGCTGGTGGCTACCCATTAAACACTACTGAAACCTACGCTAATCTGATGGAAAAGGGTGTTGATGCGCCTTGGATTGCTATGGGCACAGGTGCTTTAAAGACTGCCTTAGACCGTATTACTCCTTCTACTGTTTTAGGTAAGATGATGGGTACTGAGTTAGCTTCTGATACTATTGCTCGTAATCTTATGAAACGTATTCCACAAGAGGCTGGTAAAGCTTTTGGGTCTGAATTAGCTACTGGTACTGCCCAAGAAGGTTTAGATATTCTTGCTGAACACTTCCTTGGTCAAAATCCCGACCTCACCTCTAAAGAGAACGTCGCCAGACTTATTGACAGTGGTCTTAAAGAAGGTATCGGTGGTGCCTTTATGGGTGCTACTTCCTCTCCCTTTATGAAAACTACTGAACCCGGTAAGCCTTATAAGAAAGACCCTATTAACGATGCTAAATTCCAAGAAAAAGTTGTTGGTGTTGTCCCCAAAGACATTACGATTGACAAGGGCCTGTTGGATAAGACTGTACTAACTCCGGTATTTATTCATGATGATGTACTCAAAGCTGCTAAAGAACACGGCATAGATGTAGAGTCCTTAAACGGTTTAGGTAAGGAAGGGGTGCAAGTAGTTCAAGACGCTATTCAGAATGTACAGCCCAAACCTCCTGTAGAGCCTACTGTTCAATCTATTAGAATGGAGCAAGAGAAGAAGGCTCAGGCTAAGACTAGAAAATCGGCCATCAAAGCTTCTAAACGTACCGACCCTGTATTTATACCCGGTGATGGAGAGATTGTGGCTGGTGCTCACCAAGCTGCTTCCTTTGACAAGCCTATTTTCAATCCTACTACTAAAGTAAAGGTAGAGGATTATAAGGCTCTGCAACAGCAAGCTAAAAAACCTGTTGGTGTAGTTAGACCTGTGTTTAAAAACGGTCAAGCTGTTATAGGCCCGGATGGTCAGATTTTACATGAGACGGTTTATCCTAATGGTAAGCCTAAGCCTATGCTTCAACAGGAACGAGGCTCAGATCCCCGTATTCAAGCAGGTATGTTCTCTAAGCTTAATAGATTTATTGAGACCCTCCCCGACCAAGTAAGTTCTTGGCAAGAATACGCTGATGCCTTCAATAAGCTAAAAATGGATACTAAGCTTAGGGAAGAATGGGGCATTACTAAGGAAGAGTGGGAAGCATCTGGTTTAGAAGAATTCTTAACCCAACAAACTTCAGATAAACCTAATACACTTGTTAATCCTACAAAAGCAAATTTATTTGTCCACAATAAAATTAACCAAATGAACTTAAAGTACTTTGGAGCTGTACAAGATGATGGGACTCCCGGTACTGCTGGTATGCCAAGACCCGGTTATGAAGGTGTCACTCTTGAAAGTCGCCTTGGTCTTCCTTTAAAGGGTTACAGAGCTGACGCTGTAGGTGTGGGTGGAGAAGCTTTGCCCGGAGCCAACTATTCTAGACACTACATGAATAACGCCATCTACCATGTCCGCTCTTCCCTGATTAAGTGGAAGGATGCTGCTGCACGCTTTGTCCAAGAAATTCAGATGGACCTTCACCAAGCTGCTCAAAAAGCTCGTAATCAGCATATTGAAGGACTTTTAATACCTAAATTAAAAGCTGATGAAGATATTAAAAAATTTGCTGCTTATATGCGAGGTGGTAGTGGAGACGGTATTTTTATTTTGGAATTTCCGAAATACGTTCACAAAGCTAAGATGTGGTTAGCAGATGAAAAAAATAAAGGGAAGACTTTAGACGACTTTGATAATGCATTGATGGGTAGTGAAACCTCCCAAGAACGTAAAGAACTTTTTAAAAAGGCCTACGCTAAGTATAATGCTTTGTACAACGCTATATCAAGAGAAGTTCCCTTAAATTGGGCTTATAATAATCCAAAAGATCATCCTGATAGGCTGGTTGAGTTAGCAAGAATTGATAAAAACCTCGCCGACCTTAGAGATAGCCAGACTGATTTAGAGGCGGAAGAAAATGTTATCGGTGCTAGGAAAGCTAAAAGAGATGAATTAACCAAAGAGTACAACTCTTTAGATAACGAAATACAGTCTCGACTTGTGGAGAAGGGTTCTAGCCGTATTACAGATTACCCTATGTGGACTGTCTACAACGCTATAAAAGCTATGGAGTTACCGGATGATGATACTGAAGGTTGGACATATAAAAAATTCTTAAAACATTTTGAAGAGATTGTCGATAGGTATGATTCTCTTCATGGTAAGTTTCCAAAAAATAAAGAATTTAAGGAAAACGCGCAAGCGGCCCATAAACTTTGGGACAATGATGAAAGGATGAAGGAGTTCGCCGAACTTTTAAGATTACGTCAATTAGTCTTTCCGCAAATCTATGCTAAAAATACTAAATACTCTAAGAAACTTACTGACCAGCATAAGGCAGATGATGAGAGATGGTATCCTCTAAAAAGCGAAATTAGAGACATAAATCGTGCTATAATGGAATTAGAATCTCTACGTCGCAGAGTAAATAGTGGTGAAAGTACTAAGTTTGCCAACTTACCTTATAAATCCTCTTACTATAAGCTGGCTATTCGACAATTAGTTCGGGGTGCCATTATTAGAGGGGAAAAGTATATTATCTTACCCAAGAAGGAAATTGTAGCTATGGTGCAATTTCATGGTGGTGGTAAAGATTATAAAGCGGGCTATGCTTATGAAAAAGCTTTATTAGAAGCAGCTAAACAAGAAGCCAAATCGCTGCATCTTTTAGTACATGAGAATGAAACTCTTGAGATGGGAAGTGAAAAGTCCAATCCAAATAAACTCTCTCGCTATCAAGAGTATCCATTTTTTAAAGACCTTGTAAAAGAACTTGTAAGTTTCAGAAATAAATATTTTACCAATGGTGGAACTAATGAAACCTTTGATAATTTATTTACTGAAGTATTCAAAAAATACTCAGACGCTCTAAAGCTCGTCAACCAAAAACAAGATGAGAATAAAAAATCCTATCTTCAAAGTCTTGAAAAGATAGCTGCAACAATTCCCGGACCTTCTGATACTCATGTTAAGGCTTATCAAATTCAAGAGTCTATGAAAGAATTTTGGGCTCTCGTAAAAAATGTCCGTATTGCTAATGGTATGTCTGAAAAGCCTATCTCTGTCAACAGCAATCTTTTTGATATGGATAATGATTATAAGATTCCCCAAAAAGCTTTAGACATAGTTTTTGAGCAATTTAAAAATAAAACAAAAGAAGCTTTAAATAAACAAGCAGAAGCTATTAAGAGAGAGAGTCCTTCTAAAGTTAGTAAAGATAGGTATTCTTTCTTAGTAGACAATTTTGATAAATTATATGAAT
>Ga0070749_10002956_pt1 | contig 11403 bp, 9 predicted proteins | sample VirMetDEL_Nov_18_FD_75180 | JGI IMG/M metagenome (GOLD analysis project Ga0070749, IMG submission 75180) | Aqueous microbial communities from the Delaware River and Bay under freshwater to marine salinity gradient to study organic matter... | ecosystem: Environmental > Aquatic > Marine > Coastal...
AAATGGAGATAAGGGAGAGAGAGCTTGAAGCGGCCGCCGATTCAGTAGCAGTCGCGCGGGCCAGAGAACTGTTAAGCCACGCCAGATGGCGTGCAGAACGCGAGCATCCCACAAGATGGGGACAACGCCAGCAAGTAGAAGGCGGCACGCAGATCGTTGTAAATATAGCGACGCCCGAGGTTGTAACAGGCGACGCGCTGCGTGTCGATCTGCCCGCGCTTAAAGACGCTGGGCGGTAGCTGGGCACATCGAGCGGCCTGGCGCCCCTCGGTCGCTCCCAGGGCGGCCCGCGCCCCTCGATCGCTCTCCAGCGCACGGAGCGATGCCCCCCGGCCTTTCCGGCGGGACGGGGCGGCATTCAAGGGAACCCGTCGGCAAGCATCCCACACGGGCCATTCCACATAATCCCATAATCCCATAATCCCATAATTCCATAATCCCATAATTACCAATGCAAATAACCCTGCCCCATAATTGGAGTGCCCGACCGTATCAAGCGGCGGCGTGGAAATACCTGGCGGCAGGGGGCAAGAGACTTGTGCTCAAGTGGCACAGGCGCAGCGGCAAGGACGATATGCTGTTGCACCATACCGCTGTGAGCGCCCACCGCAAGGTTGGAAACTACTGGTACATGCTCCCCGAGTATTCGCAGGCCCGAAAGTCGATGTGGGACGCGGTTAACCCCCACAGCGGCAAGAAACGGATGGATGAGGCTTTCCCCCACGAGTTGCGCAAGGCGACAAAAGGGCAGGAAATGATGATTGAGTTCCATTGCGGGTCGAGTTTTCAGTTGGTGGGGAGTGATAACTTCAACTCGCTGGTCGGCAGCCCCCCGGTAGGACTTGTGTTCAGCGAATACGCCCTGTCGAACCCCTCGTCATGGGGGTATCTGATGCCGATACTGGAGGAAAACGGGGGGTGGGCCGCGTTTAATTCGACACCGCGCGGAAACAACCATTTTAAGAATTTATGCCAATTCGCGGCAAAGGAGCCGGGGTGGTTTTTCGACGAAAGAACGGCCGATGATACGGGGGTTTTCACCCAGGAGCAGTTGCAGACGATTTTGCGCCAGATGCAGGCCACACACGGGGACTCGTTTGGCAAGTCACTGTGGTTGCAGGAGTATTACGTCAGTTTTGACGCGGCGATACCGGGGTCGTTTTGGGGCGATTGCCTTGATTTGCTGCAACAGAGGGGGCGGATTGGTAACGAGTGTGTTTGCGACCCCCAGCACCCGGTAAATACCGCCTGGGACTTGGGTTTCACGGACGATACGGCGATATGGTTCTATCAGATTATTGCCGGCGAGATACGGGTGTTTGATTACCACGAATCGACGGGTAAAAGCATTCCGTTTTATGGGGAATTGCTGCGTCAGAAGGCGAAAGACGGGCGGTTCAGGTATAACACGCACTGGTTACCGCATGATGCCCGCGCCCGCACCCTGGCGGCGGGTGGGAAGTCGATGCAGCAGCAGATGATGGCGGAGAATGTGGGGCGGGTGGTCATTGCGAAGCGGCTGGACCATCAGGAAGGTGTCCAGGCGGGGCGCGCGACATTCCCGCATTGCTGGTTTAACCGGGAAGCATGCGACCGGGGCCTGGAGGCATTGCGTAACTACCACCGGGAGTGGGATGACGAGAAACAGACGTTCAGCATGAACCCGGAGCATGATTGGTCGAGCCATGCGGCAAGCGCGTTTCGCACATTGGCCTTATCATGGCGTATTCCGAAGGTTCCACGGCCAAATGAGCCGATTGTGGACAGTTCCGCCAAAGTGGGGCATGATATGGGAGCCATTACTTTTGGCGCCATGAAAGACCAGCATTTCAAGCACATGAGGTCATTACGCGATGGATGACGAGGCTCTCGATACCGCCGGCGCACCGCGCGAGGACAGTGCGGCGTATTGGATGTCGGAAATAAAGGCGGCGCGCGACCGCGAGAAGGACTATCGCAAGAACGGCCAGCAGGTAATCGACATTTATTCGGGCGCGAAGGTCAAGTCCACCCCGTTCAACATCCTGTTCAGTAACACCGAGACGATGGCGCCGGCGCTGTATTCGGCCACCCCGCGCCCGGTTGTGCAGCGGCGATTCAAGGACGAGGACCCGCTGGGCAAGGCCGTGGCGCAGGCTGGCGTGCGTATGCTGGAGTATCTTGCCGATACTAATTTCGATGGCTATGACACGTTCGATGAAGGTATGAAGGGCGTGACCATGGACGCCTTGCTGCCTGGGCGCGGCGTGCTGACGGTGAAGTACGACTCCGAATTGGGCCAATTCCCGCCGAAAGAGGAAGGCGATGACCCGGTGGAGTACAAGAAGTCCGAATTGGTGTGCGTGGACCGCAAGATATGGAACCGCGTGGTAGTGGGGTATGCGAAGAAGTGGTCCACGGTGCCCTGGATTGCTTATGAGGAGCATATCGACGAGGACGAGGCCGAACGGCTGTTCGGTAAGGAGAAGGCTTCCAAAATCATCTTTGATGAGCTGGACGAGGACGACCCGGACAAGTCAAGGGAAAAGCAGCGCGAGGATAAGAACTCGGGCATGCGTAAGACGGCCCTTGTCTACCAGATTTGGGATAAGCACGGTGGCCGCAAAATTCGATGGGTGAGCCCCCATTATCAGGATGGGGTGCTGCGCACGGATGATGACCCGCTTGAATTGTCGGGGTTTTTCAATTGCCCGCGCCCGTTGCAATTTATCGAGAAAATCGACGATATATGCCCGGTTGCCATCTATGAACTGTACCGGAATCAGGCCACTGAACTGAACGACATTACCCGCCGCCTGAATCACGTAATCCGGGCGATTAAGGCGAAGGCGCTGTACGACTCCGAGTTGGGCGAGGATGTAAAGAGGTTGCTGGAGAGCGACGATAACGAGTTCGTTCCGGCGGACAAGTCAAGTTCGCTCGCGGCTGAAAAAGGTCTGCAAAACGCCATTTGGTTCATGCCGGTGGAGCAACTGGTCAATGTGGCCGAGAAGCTCATCCTGGCGCGCGAGCAGTGCAAGCAGGTTATTTACGAGATTATGGGCATCTCGGACATCCTGCGCGGGGCCAGCAAGGCCAGCGAAACCCTCGGGGCACAGAAGATCAAACAGGAATGGGGCGGATTGCGCCTCAAGCCGAAGCAGAAAGAAGTCCAGCGTTATTCGCGGGATATGTTCCGTCTGATGCTGGAAGTTGCGGCGAGTAAATTCGAGGAAACGACCTGGGCCGCCATGACCGGCCTGCCCTTTGTTACGACCGACCAGCGCGCGCGGCTCGAATCCACCATGCAGCAGGTCCAGTTACAGGCGCAGGCCATGGCCGCCGCGGGCCAGCAACCCTCTCCCCAGCAGATGCAGCAGCTCCAGCAGTTGCAGATGGAGATGCAAAAGCCCGTTTGGGGCAAAGTTCTGGAAGTGCTCAGGGACGACGTTTTGCGCTCGTATCGTGTGGACATTGAGACAAACTCCACGGTCGAGCCCGAGGCTGTCGAGGACCAGAAGAACATCGCGGAAGTCATGACCGCGCTGGGCCAGTTCCTCAACGGAATAACCCCGCTCGTAGTCAATGGCAGCATGCCGTTCCAGGCTGCGCAGGCAATGATGCTGGCTATCACGCGGCGTTTCCGCTTTGGCCCCGAAATCGAGGATTACATCAAAGCCATGCAGCCGCCCAAACCACCGGATGACGGCAAGGACAAGGCCGCCGCTGACGCAACGCAAAAAGCCGCGGCGCAGGCGCAGAAGTTCGAGCAGGAGAAAACACAAGGGCTTGCGCAAATCGAAAGCCTCAAGGCGCAGCTGCAAGCCGAGAAGCAGGCGCGCGATATGGACCGGCGCGAAGCGGCCGTGGCGCTGCGTGAGGCCAAGGTTCAGATTGATGAAGAACGTCTGCGCATGGCCGAACAGACGGCAATGGAGCGGGTAAACACCAAGGATCAAGTGCTTTCGCTCAAGCAGTCCACGACCGACAAGGTTCGCAGCATTCAGGATGCGGCGCAAAAGCGCGAGCAGCAGACGCAGAAGGATGCCGGGGGCAAAATCGAGCAAGCTGTGGCCAGCACAGCGAAACTGGCCGATGCGGTATCGAATATCGAACAGTACATCAACGATCTGGCTGACAAACTTGAGAAAATCGGCGGGCGCGAGGTTATTGCCGTTGATCGTGTCAAGGGTGAGGACGGCCGCCTGGCGAAAGTTGTGCGCCGGCATGCCGATGGGACAAACAGCGAAGTAGCAGTGAACAACTGACATAGGAGCATCAATGGCACAAGTTCTGACCAGCAAGGGAATGATGGATTCTTCACAGCTTGAGCGTTGCCTTGAGTTTAAGGAAAACGAAAACGCCGTCGTTGTTGCTGTGTCGTGGAAACTCAATGGCGAAGAAATCAAACGTGCGGTGGTGGCAGTACCGCTGCGCCCGCTGGAATTCAACGGGGAATCTCAAGCCATTGGATGAACTGACCCAAAAATACCTGGATAGTGTGGCAAAAGTCTATCCAGATCATGCCATTTGGCTGTCACACCAGTTTCTCGACGGTGATGTTGGAAAGCCGTGCGGGATGGTGCCTGATGGCAATGTCGGCACGGTTTACGTGCGCGGCAAATGGTATGTGAACGGTTCAAAACTAGAAGTTACTATCAAGGAGAATCAAGATGGCTAATACCCAGGCAGTTTGCAACAGTTTCAAATCGGAACTAATGACCGGGCATCACGCGCTCGGCACGACCGTAACTCGCGGTGGAACGGGCGCTGACGCTTTGAAAGCGGCGCTGTATCTCGCCACTGCAACAGTCAACAAGTCCACCACGGCCTACTCCGCTACCAATGAAGTTTCTGGTACTGGATACACGGCTGGCGGAATTTCCGTGACTAACGCCACGGCTCCGACGCTCGATTCGGACACCGCGCACTGGACGCCCTCAGCCTCGTTGACCTATTCAACGGTGACGCTCGGGACTGCTTTCGATTGCGTGTTGATTTACAACGACGATCAGGCTGACAGGGCTATTGCAGTCTTTACGTTCGGGTCGCAAACCGTTACGGCGGCTGACTTCGTTCTGGCCATGCCCACCAATGACGGCACGACCGGCCTTCTCCGCCTCACGTAATGCCGGGTGGCCAACAGGTCAATTCCGGCATCGGGTCAGTTGCGGGCCGCCTTAATGTAAATCTGAAATCCCGCAAATCACCGCTCCCTCCCTCCTCGGAGGTGGCGCTGACCGGAGAATCGTTAAGCGCGACAGCCGGTTCACTTGGCCTCATTTCTGCACGTCTGACGTTGACGGGGATCAGTGTTTCCATTTCCCGAGGAACGCTGACGGCCAACTCCGACCCCTCGTTCAACTCGTCCATTCCGGCCCACGTATTTACCGAGGGTTCGGCCAGTAGTTTCGACATCACGCCGTATATGGACAATTTCAACTCGTCGCTGCATCAGATCGAATTGGCGAGCGGGACGTTGCCCAGCGGTATTACCATCGACCCCACCGGGAGTATCGACTATGACGGGGTTGGCGGGCTGGCGAGTGCATCGGCTTTCACGCTGGACATTACCAGCACAGCCGGCGCGGATTGGGCTGCGCGCTCGTCGGGCGCTACGCTTGCCGACAGGCTTGGCACCAGCACCAAGTTCAATGCGGTATCGACCGTCGATGCCGATAACTGGATACTCGACGACTCCGAGGCCGACCATGTAACTTTCGACAGCACGTTGAAGCCGGACGCGGATTCGGGCGGGTCACTGAAATTCGATGTGCTTAGTGCGGACGGTTCCAATTCAGGCAACTTCGGGATTTACTTTGGCAACCTTGCAACCTTCGGCAATGGAGACACGTTCTGGTATTCGTATCGTGTTCGGGCGCCCGCGAGCTACTGGTTTCAGGCGCACACCGTATCGAGCACGGACGAATCGTCGAGGGGCCAGAAAATTTCAATCTTGAGCGACCGCCTGTCGTCCAGCCGCGGGAATGAAACCGTCGTCCAGATGACCAGTATGGCGGGCACACTGCGCGGGTATCATCAGGACGGCAGCAGCTTCCCGAGCGAGGACGCCGGCGGTGCTACCGCATGTTCAGGCACGGATTTTCTCTGGTGTCCTGCGGTTGACCACGGCGCCAATCCTCTGTCCGGCACTAACCCCGATACCGGAAGCGCGTGGAGTTCATGCGAGCAGGACCGCGCCCGCTACGGCGGGTTGTATTCCGCGCAAAGCCTCTCCCAATTCATGCGCGGTTTGGGTGACCCGCTGTCCGGTGGATTCCGCCCTGTGCCGGGGGAATGGTTAACAATCACATGCCGCGTGCAGATCGGGACGTTCGGAAGTGCCAACAGCTATTTTAGTTGCTGGGCTGCGCATGAGAACTCCCCGTATGAGCTGCTGTGGTACTCGCAAAACATTACGCTGGGCTCTGGTGAGCCGGACTATAACTGCCTGTGGCTCCTGCCCTACAGCACCAACCGTAATGCAGGCGGCCGGAAGTGGACATCCAACACGGGCAGTATCGGCGGTATCACGGTACATACCGTGGGCACCTCGACGCCCACCGGAGACGGAACACTTGAATATAACGCCAGCAATGGCCGGTTCCGTTGGCAAAGCAATGGCGGCAGTTACGGAACAGCTCGTGGCTACTCGACGGCGAACGGCATCACGTTCATAAATGTGGAAGATGGCGACCAATCCGGCATCGTGATTGAAGTGCATACGCCGGCGTCCCTGCCGTCAAGCGGGACAACGACAGATACCATCACGATTGCAAGCGGGCGGTTCGATACGCAGGTGAACTACGCCGATGTGATTATCAGCACCTCGGCGATAAATGCGCCTGGCGGCTACGCCCCGAGCGGAGGTGGGGCATGACCGTCTACGATACTTCCAATTCGTTCAACCTGAGCATCGAGGAAGCACCCTCTACGGTGCTGGCTACAGCGGCCGCCGGCATGTCATCCGGCGATTGGCTGCAACTCACAGGTAGTGATTTGCCGAGCGGTTTAGACCTGTTCAGTTTTCAGGGTGGCAGTAGCGGTATCGCTACTCACTTTGCGACGAATATGGCTTATGACTCGTCAGCGAAAAAAATGTATTGGCTCGGGTGCGATCACGGAGACGACACGCTGTTCCTCGTTTACGACGAGGCGACAAATGCCTGGTCAGAGCAGGCCACTTCCGTGCCCTGGGGGATTGAAGCGGGCGGCACTACGGCGCATGGCTACAACCACACCGTGTGGACGCCCGGCCAGCTATGGCATCGACCTTACAGCGCGTTGAACATACGACGCTGGGATGGTGGAACAAGTTGGGGGACGGTGGACTACAGCGGCGTTGCGTTTTACTCGCAAGCGGCCAACGGATGCGCTTTTCATCCGAATTTTGGAACGAATGGTTCGATTCTTATTTTCCAATTGGAGAGCGGGACAGTTGGCGCATTGTTCAAGGTGGACCCTGTTACCGAAGCGGTTTCCGTTATTGTATCGACCGGGGCCGGAACGCTCGACCCTGTTGGAGACCCGCATCTGTTCAACGTCTACAACCCAACGAGTGATGTTTGTTTCTTCGGCGGCGGAGCAAGTGTCGATACGTGTTGGACAATAAACGCGTCTGGAACCGTAACTGCCAAAGCGAGTATCTCATCCGGGCTTGGCGATGTTGGCCCGGCGACCGGGTACTCAAGGATATGGGCGAACCCTTCAAATGGAAATTTCATCGCCATCAAGGATTCATCCACATGGTACGACTTTAGTGTATCTTGCGACTCGTGGACTTCCCGAGGCGGCACGGTAACTATGCTGTCGTCGAACACTTACAACGGGACAGTCGATGGGGTAATCGGAGAATCGCTTCCTGATTATGGTGTCCTTGTTTTCGTGAAGGCGTACAGCGGGTCGTCAAATGCCGAGATGTGGCTATTCAAACCATGACACACACAGTCTGCAACTCTTGCGATAGAGATATACCGGGAATCAGTTTCGTGATTCCGGGTTGGGCATGGGAGATCATATCGGAAGGCGATAGGTTTCTTTGCCCTTGGTGCGCGTCAAACAGGTTGAGTGATGCCGGCATAACGGTGAAGGCCAATGTGAATATCAATTTGCCCGGATTTGACGCAACGACGACCACGGCTATAACCGCATTTGAAGCAATTGACTGCGCCAAGAGGACTACATAATGGCCCGATCTTCTGTAGCAACCGACAATGGCGCTCTGACGGGCGGAAACTGGACGCAACTTAATACCGACTGGGCGAGCGTAACGGGCGGCACTGTATTCGGGGCCAGCGCGGCAAACAGCAATAATGAAGCTGCCGCCGTATGGAGCGGTTCCGGCTCTTTCAGCAACGACCAGTACGCAGAGATAACCATAGCGGCGCTTTCTTTTTTGAGTGTCGATTACGCTATGGGGGTTATTGTCCGCGCTTCTACCGACACTAACTCAGCAAGGGATTTTTATTTCGCTACGGTTGCTGCGGATAGTAGTGGCCCGGACTACACAACGGTGTTGGGCAAAGTAGTAAACGGAACGAGGTCGGTGATCCACTCGGCCTCAGTCGCGTGGAGCAATAGCGATCTGCTCTCGCTAGAGGCCGTCGGCACGAGTATCAGCGTGTTTAAGAACGGGACCGCGCTGGGTGGGTCTTTTACGGCTACGGATTCGGACTTGAGTACTGGTAAACCAGGAATATGCGCTAACGGTGATGGCGCGTCACCTACCGGGGACGATTGGGTTGGAGGCGACATCACGGCTGACGGAATAACTTTAACGGGGTCATCGGCTGCTTCGGCAACAGGCACCGCCCATCCCATCGTTTCGATAACCTTGTAATGCGTTGTAGCGGCAATGCGGAAGGACATTGCTGCTGGTTTGGCGAGGTATGCAAGCACCTGGAGGAAAATACCGTTCCGGGCAGGCGCTGGGCATGTGGCCTATTCAGAAAATACGGATCGTGGGGCGCGGTTTATGAAACAGCCGAATGGCAGGAAGTGTATAAAACCGCGATCTCTTGTGGGCTGCGCGAGGGGTATCGTTGCGGAGAATGGCCGTACCCCGGCGAGAAATGCCATGAGTGCGGGGGGATAGGCGATGGCTAGTCTTGGCACCCTTGCGCTCGGCACATTCACCAATGTAAGCAATACCGCCATTACCGGCTCTGATCCGGTCTTGCAGGTTATCGCCAGCGCGTCAGACACATCCCACGTACATGACACGTCAAATACGACGCATACCGGGACGGCGAGATTCACGCTCGCTGACATGCCGAGCGACTTCGGCACAATGGCAACCCTGTCCATTCGACTCCGGTATTTTGCCAGCGGGGCGCTTACTAATACTTGGGACTCACTGACCGCTCAGGTCAGGAAATCAGACGACACTACCGCACTGACCGGCACGGTTACGATTGCGTCAAGTATTACAACGACGACGGCGACCAATAGTTCGGTCATCAACTTTACCGGGGTTGATACCGGCGCGACCAAGGCGGATTGGGACGGCGCTGTTGTTCGCATCAACTTCAACATCAGCAAAGTCAAAAGCGGTGATGCAGTAGAAGAAAGGGTGTCTGCTGGTGAAATAACCGGCACCTACACCATAGCCGCTACACCGCTGACGACCAACCTGATTACGTCGGCAACAGGGTCGCTCACCAAAACGGTCACGAAGGCACTGACCGGGCAAAGCATAACGGCTGCAACAGGCGATGTGAGTAACCCCGTCCCTGAGCAGCACGGGCAGGAGATGACCCTCGCTTTGGGCACTCTCACGCCGTCCGTAGGGCCGTCCGGCGCAACACTATCCGGCGAAGCCGCAACGCTTGCCTCTGGAACCCTGACGCCCTCGGTATCCAAGTCGGCCACAGGGCAGGCGGTATCCGCGGCGCAGGAGAGCCTTACTCCCTCCGTATCAAAGGCGCTCACCGGGCAGAGCATTGCGGCAGCCATAGAATCGTTCACCCTGTCGTTCTCGAAGGCTCTGGATGGGCAGGGGGCCACGCTCTCCGCCGGGTCACTCGCCGCGGCGATGTCGAAGGCCATCTCCGGCCAAGGGCTCACGTTTGCCGAAGGCTCCGTGGCGGCTTCCGTGTCGAAGGCACTTACCGGGCAGGTCATAGCGTCGGCAAGAGGGTCGGTCACCGTCGAATCCGGGGATACTTTGCTCTCGGGGCAAGACGCGTCAATTGTGGCGGGTTCTGTTACGCCATCTTTGTCGAAGGCGCTTACCGGGCAGGAGGTTACGGCCTCCACCGGCTCTGTGTCGCCGCAGATTGCGGACGCCATCACAGGGCAGTCCATATCTGCTGCAACAGGCTCGCTTTCTCCGTCTGTATCGAAGGCCATTACCGGGCAGGAAATTACCGTTTCCGATGGATCGGTAACCGTCGATAACGGAAGCATCCCGCTTACCGGAAGCGCCGCGACGTTGGCGCAGGGTAGCGTCGGCGTAAGCGTCACGGTCGCCCTGACAGGCGCATCCATATCAATGTCGTCCGGCACGGTTACCGCCGGCGGCGACACCTACGTCACCATCGAAACCGGAACCGTAGCGCCGACCACAACTGTCAATCTTTCCGGCGTCGAAATTACCGCTGATACAGGCACGATGGTTGTGCCCTCCGGTCCCGTTAACGAGAACCTTACCGGGTCAGCCGCTACACTGGCCCAAGGTAGCCTTGCACCCTCGGCGTCCCTGACGCTTGCTGGCGAGGCCGTATCAACCGCTGTGGGGAGCATCTCCCCTGCCATTACTGCTCAGCTTTCGGGCGCAGCCATCTCGGCGCAGACCGGAACGCTCGGCGTCACCGGGGGCGATAATCTCACTGGCTCGGAAGTAACAGCGTCCACCGGCACGGCATCTCCAGTCGTAACGGTTACTTTGAGCGGTCAGTCGATTACCGCTGAAACAGGCTCCGTATCGCAGGTCGGCGGCACTGTAAGTGAATCGCTCTCAGGTAACCAGGCGACGCTTTATCTCGGCACACTCACGCCTTACGGGGGCGATGCCCTAAGACACGGCGGGGGCGCTGGCTATCCTGTTGATTGGCAGGGAAAAAGGCGTAAACTACGGCTTGAAGAACAGCCTGAAAAGCATTTAAGGGCTATACTTGACGAGGTAATAGCCGAGTATTACGCTGATTTAACCGAGGGCAAGACGCCCAAGGCGACGAAGAAAGCGGCTGCCAAGATCGTGCGGCCGTTTGTAGAACGGAAAAGTAAACGAGAAGCCACACCAGCTGTTGAAGCGGTGGATTGGGTGGCCCTGGAAAGAGACGCAAGAGCCGTTGAGCAACTCGTCCGACTGTGGAGTGCCGAGGTTGAGCGGTATGAGAATGACGAAGATGACGACGACGCTATCCTTATGATGCTGAGCTAACCATGCCCCTCCATGACTTTCGCTGCGCCAGCGGCCACATT
>Ga0070749_10002960_pt1 | contig 11400 bp, 6 predicted proteins | sample VirMetDEL_Nov_18_FD_75180 | JGI IMG/M metagenome (GOLD analysis project Ga0070749, IMG submission 75180) | Aqueous microbial communities from the Delaware River and Bay under freshwater to marine salinity gradient to study organic matter... | ecosystem: Environmental > Aquatic > Marine > Coastal...
AAAATTGAGGTACTGAAAATAAGTTTACTCTTCTAAAATATTTCAGTAAATTATCGTTTTGTGTAGATTGTTTGATGAAAGGGTCTACATTTAAAAAACTTAACAAGGCACCTATACCCAGAAACACAGACAGTGCTATATAATAACCTACAATATCGTCATGAGGTTTTTTATCCTTGTTCAAAATAGAAATCTGTGCAATTAAAAATATAAAAATTCCTGCACTTAATCCTAAGCCTATCAGAGAACTTTGGACGTCATAAAATTTATAATTTTTTAAAAATCCGTATAAATGTATTCTAGTATCGGTATCCATTTTATATATTTTATTTAATATATAAAAATCTTTTGATTAATTATTTAAGGCTATAGCTGACAAAACCAGAAACAACTAAAGCTACTGCTCCTGTGGCTCCAGCTGTTAAAATAGCCTCAGCATTTCTAGATTTTTTTCCTTCATCTGTGTCAGGGTGTTTGTTTTTTAAGAAGTAGTAAGCAGAGTAGTAGGTACAATAAATTAAAAAGAAAGTACATATTATGTATGAAATTAATAAATTAGTTGTACTTTGAGGAAAAATTATATAATTCATAAACCAGGCAGGAAAGAATAATATACCTTTGTAATAGAAATCTGCTCTACTTTCTAGACTATTATTTGCCCCTGGATCTCCTCCTTTCCCCAATTTTTTTAGTATGTATTGTTTAGTTTCTTTCCACTTCACCGCCACTCTGATATATCTCAACACAAAGATAGAAAGAGATATAGTGAATCCAAGAGAAACCCATTCCCAATAAGTCCTCCCTATACCAGAAGGAGAGTTATATATCAAACCAAATAAAAATGGAAACCCAAGCAATCCATATGTTATAAAAATAGAAGCCATTTTTATTTATCTAGTTTTTTATATTTCTTTGAAAGTTAGTTATACCTGACCCATCTGTAAGAATTATTTTTAGCTTTCTTAACTATCCAATCTCTTCCATCTCCTCCTTTCATAATAGTTCCCTCCTTGAATTCCTTGGCTTTACCAAGCGGGGCTTTTCTCTTTCTTTCCAATCCGTCATGCGTTTCTTCAATGTATCTAACCCATCTGAATGTCCCATTCTTTTCTTTGTTAATCCAATTCTCCCCATCGTTACCTCTTTTGATAGTTCCTTCCGGTAATTCCGAAGCAGGGATGGGAGGAGTCTTTTTACCAGTCACTAATCTAGTTCTTGTAGGTGTTGTGGCAACATTCTTAATTGGTTTCATTGGTTTCGGAATTCTAATTTCTCTAGAGACATCTGCTTTTTCTAATAAATCAATCATAGATGGATTTTTTTGACACACCATGATAACTCTGATTTTATCACCTTCTTCCTGACTCCATTCTTCTAACTGACCCTGACATCTTGGTTCATACCTATCTGCTTTCACAGAATTATCACCATATGTTTCTTCAATATACCCAACAGCGTCTTCTCTGGATTCTGCTTGACCTAATATTTCTTTGCCTTTAGCAACAATATAAATGTAACAGTCTTTCATTTTTTTATATTTTTTAATTAAATATATTTATTTTGGTTTGAATAAATATATCAAAAATCAGAAATTTCTGTTGGTTGATTTCTCCTGACAACAACACCGTACCATCTTCTTTGATGTTGTTTACCAAGTTTATCTGGTGTAGACAAAATCTCTGTCATCCTAGGTTTAGGTACAACTTGAACTTGAGGATATGTTTCTCTAAACCATTTCTTATATATCGGATAAATTTCAGAGGCCGTGACAGATTTCTTAATATCAACAACTTCGACAAGTCCTTTCCCTTTACACGTTTCACAAGTATTTTCTCCTTCAAATTCAATATCCTTACAACCTTCGCACTCAATTTTAATTTTAGGATTTTCTAACATTTCAGTAATAAAAGAAATATGAGGATCGTGTTTAGTCCAATAATCTCTCATCCAATCCTTGATGTATTTAGGAGGTGTTAAACCCTCGGTTCGATAAGTTTTATAATATTTAATTGAAATCCAAAGAAGAGCTCGAGCAAGATGTTCAATATTTTCTTCGAATCTTTCATCCATCCAGTAAGTTTTTGATTTCACTTGATCTTCATGAGTTTCTGGAACTTCAAAATTTTCTCCTTTTCTGATCCAACGGCCTTCAAAAGGAATCATACAGAATCTATTCTTTGTCGCTTCGTCCATACCAGTAATATCAGGAACAATGTTCAACACCATAATATTTTTGAAAGAAGTTTCAATAGATCCTCCGTCTTCATTACACGACCTGGCATAGAAACTATCTCCTCCTGTTAGTCTTTTAATTCTAGCACCTTTGAAAGAAGTATCGTCGTCAGGTTCTGCCGAGAAAGCAACACGAGCTCCGTCCGTCTGTGCCAGTTCTGGATTAGGGCCGCTACCTCCTCTTTGTTGAGCACTGAAGAAGGTTGCGGGAAGATCACAGTAATAATCTTCCAACATAGTTCTGATCATCTTTTGATACACACTCTTTGAACCATTAGTATCACCGATCCACATTCTGAAATATTTTTCTGAGTTTCTACCATATAACATGGAAGCAATATCCTTTTTCATATGATGATTGATAGAAGGTTCTGGGAAAACTTGTTCAAAATACTTCAGAAGAGCAATGACATCTGGATGGGAATAACTGTACTCACTCTGATAACTGACACCGACACTTTTAGTGACATAATCTTCTGGTTTTCCCTTTCTGGTGAAAGCGTCTCTGTCATTGACTTCGATAACACAGTTTTTACAACCCATCAATAAAGGGTTCTTGTCCAAAATCTTACCGAGATTTTCTTTGTAGAAAAATTCTTTGACAGATTTAACTAGAGTACTTCTGTATCTTTCTTTTTGGAGATCTTTGATTATCTCGCCTGTCTCATTCATCAAGTTTTCTAGTTCTTTTGATTTCTCTTTGTAAAGTTGACTCTTTCCACCAACTTTGTTCAAATTTAATTTCTCTTCAGCAAGCAAAGCTCTTTGGTTATCAAAACAAGGAATAAATTTTTCGGTGATTGTTCTTCTGATATAAAAGTCTTCTGATAACGGGACTAATTTGCTTCTTCTAAATTCATACCACCTTCTTCCAGAGTGAATATAGTGAAGCCAAAAAACTCTGTAAAAAGCTTCGGCGACAATATTATCCAGTTTTCTATTCTTGATAGCATCTATAATTTTTGGTCGACACCATTTCTCATGCCATGATTTATATTCTTTCAAATTATCTTCTTTTGCGTACCATGCCATTGTTTTAACTGTAATGTGTTCGTTGTCCAATGAAATCCATTTTCTCTGACAGTAGTTCTCATCAAATTTACAATCTTGATGATGTGTTGATCTGATCCATTCTTTCAAACCCATTTCATCTCCCTCTACAGAATGATAAAAAGCTTTGCCAATATCAAGAAAATAGTTTTCGTGAATAAATCTCTTAGGGGATAACATCTCAACCAGATCTTGGATGATTTCAAAATCTGTAGGATTCTCATTGTATTCTTCAATTTCTTCTTCTGAATAAACAGTGCTGGAAGAGAGATAACTTTTAGAAGAACCACTGAATTCTTCTCTCATTTGTGTATTTTCAAACCAGAACTCCAAACTTAACATTAGTGGAAGAAGATACATTCCCTTTTCCCCGGGATCTATGTCTTCTTCCAAAGAATCTACTTGATCAGAAATACATTTTTCCTGTACGATTAAACTGTGTTTTTTATAATTGTAGACATCATTGATATTGAGTTCTTTAAAACTTTTATCATAAACGCCTATGAAACAGCAAGGTGGTTGTTTTGCGTTTTCAGTAGACCCATAGTAAGGATAACTGTTTTTAATATCCAAGAGCCATTCGTCCCAATCTCCTTCGTCTGGTTCAAAAAGAAAGTTATTTTTCAATTTTGACTTACCAAGTTTCTGTAAGACCTTAGATCTAAAAACGTTCAGATAAAATTTTCTTTCTGTTTTACAGTAAGGGAATTGTATCTTCACCTTTTTGTAATATTTATCGTTCTCTTCCCAGTTAGGAGATTCTAGAATAACACAAATTAATTCTGAACTCTTAGAACTGATAAAAAATAATTCTTTGATAACTTCTTGAAAAAGTGAAACGAGACCTGAAATCATCGATCTTTCATAAAAGATAACATCTTCTGTATCTTGTTCTTCTGTATCATCTTTTATCGATTCTGAGTCAAAGGAAAATACAAATTCTCCGAATACAGGGATATTAGTTTTCACTGTCTCGCCAAGACTAAATATTGGGTGAATATTCCAACTTTTCAAATCTTTAACATACAAAGATTCGCAATAATTTTTATAAAAATTAATAACATTATCACTGTCTACAGAGTACTTCTTTTTATTTGTAAAATTAATAACGTTAAATACAGGATTGGAAGATTTTCTATTTAATATCTCAAAAATGGATGAATACTCAGACATTTTAGAAAATATAATTTCTTTATTAATTCATTTTCATATTTCATAAAAAAAAATATATAAAATTATTTATATATTTGGGGGTAATTGAATGTTATTTTTAAATTTGTCTAAAAAAGATGTCTATAAAGGGTTGATAAAACTGTTCGGCATTATCTGAAGAAGTTAAAGAGAAATTGACACTACTTTCTTGATCATTAATCTTTTCAAAAACTTCTTCAAAATTTTCTAACATTGTACCGTCTAGACTTAAGTCAAGACCTCTCAAAAGTAATCTTTTTTTGGTCTTTTTCTTGAACTTCAAATTATCAATTATTTTTCTAAAGTTGGTAATTTTATCTCTATTGTATGGATTTTCTTCTTTTTGTAAAATGGTTTCAAATTCTTTACAAGAAAAATGATGCATGATATTATTGTTAAATATAGATATTATGTCATCTTGATTGTAATCTTTAATTTTAACATAACATAAATCCAAAGAGTCATCGTCATCTTTTCCGTTCCCTACCTCTGTTTCGAACTCTATGGAATCCAAATATTTTTTATTAAAATTTTCAGAAAACCAGTCAAAATATTCTTTTGGACCTTTTTTATCTTCCATTATATCAATGTACTTATTTAATATTTTTTCCCCAGGTACATCCAAAGATATAATAGGGAACCCTAAAAGATAAGCAGAAAGAAAATTTGGCAATATATGAAAAAACCATCTTATTGATGATGCCTGATTAAAATCTTTAGAAATACAGTTCTTATAAATTTTATCATCTGTTTTCATTAGTTCCTTGTAATCTATAAATATTTGATTATAGGGGAAAACATTATAAAGTTTTTCCGAAACTTCATTTAATTTGTCTCTCAAATATTCTAAATAATCAGGAGACTCTTTTTTTAAAAATTCTATTCTCTCTTTCAAAATTTTTAAATCATTTTTCATATTCTCATTGTAATATAAATTACAATTTTTAAAATAAGAATCTATGTAGATGTCTATGTTCTTTAAATTTATTTGTTTTTCTCTAGAAATTAATTTCCAATCTGATGTCCATTTTATATAGTCATATGGGGTAGCATAATCTAAATAGAAATGATAGGGTTCCCCTGCTTTGTATTCGTGAAATTTAAAATCAAAAAATTCTCTGTCCGATTCATATAATTTAATTTTGGTATTTATTTTTCTTATCAATAAGTTAATCAAAACATAGTAAAAATCCTTATTTTTTTCTATGTAATCAAGATCAGGATTTCTTTTATATTTTATCTGACTTTCTATATTTTTCACAATGTTGTAGAAAACTTCCAAAAATTCTTTCAATTTTTTCGTGTCCTTAAAAATTAAACTTTCATAACTGTTCAGTATGAATTCAAAATTATTATAAAATCTCCAGCAGAACCCTTTGTCGGTTTTTAAAATTTTAAAATTTTTGGTCCATGTTTCAAAACATTTAATATCAATTTTTTTGATGTCAGATATCTTATACACTAAATCTAAATTTCCGTGAAGGTATATATTTTTCATTAAATCTAAAGACATTTTATTTAAAATAAAAATGGATACTGATAAAAAAACTCAAAAAGATAAACCTAGAACTGTTATAAGAAAGACAGCTATTGCCCTTTTAGTAATAGTTTGTGTTGTGGTATTTGTTACTATTTTATTCAGGGTTCTAAAAAAATTAGAGTCAGCAGGTCAGGGTTCTATTAGTAAGGGCAGTAGTGTCAGTGGAAGTATAAAGACTTACTATCAACCTGTTGATCCTTTTGGACCTTCTATACCGACAACCTACACATATCCAGGAGGTACTGGTTCTGGAAGTAAAATTCAAGGGACTCAATTGTGTCAACTTTACACATACGAAAATTTATTTTCAAACGGAGAACAAGGAACGACACTAGATGTTGTAACAAATACTAAACCAAATATAAATAATGTTTTTATAGATTATGTTAACGGGTTTAATCACACAGGGGGTGATTTTAAATGTGTTTCAGCGGATCAAATAGAAGCGATAAATGTTTCACAAGAATGTTTAGGTTCTGAACAGGCAAATATTTACAATGTATGTTATAAAAAAGATGGAGGTGTTGTGGAAAAAGGAACCAGCTATTCCTTTCCCACACAGTGTTCGACACTTCCTGTGTGTGACGGAATTTTAGGAATAATGACATTGAATTTCAAATTAAGTGGGACCAAGCTAGATACGGACGTCATGTGTCTTGGTGTTAGTACCATATCTGTTCCACCTGATGTTTACAGTAGCAATACTTTCGCCTACTACAGAGAACTAGGTATTTTAAATTCAGACACCGGTTTACAAAAAGGAACATCTGTTTATCCTGTCACATTAACAAGTTTACAATGTAATACAAAAAGCGCTGTCCAAAAATTCTTATTAACAAGTTATAGTTACGGATCACATATTCCCAAATCAGAGACAGGGCAAAAAACACAAGAAGAGATAGTGGGATTCTACCAATCAAAGACCACAGGTATTTATCAAAGTATTATTTACAAACCCTTTGATGCATATCTGGATGTGGATACAGAAAATTCTAATTCAAGTGAAACTAAATTCGTTCTGAAAAAATTACAAACTCCTTTGAAAAGTTCTGAAACATCCTCTCCAGAATCTGTTAAATGGATATTGTTTCCATCCTTAAATCAAAGTAGCTCCAGATACCCATCATCACAGAGATGTAATTTTATTCAGAGTGAAAAATTAAACGACAGATACAGTATGATAGCAACAGAAGTACCAGCAGGATCAGAATTCATCAAAAGTACATTTGATCTTGAAGTAACAAAAAATGTAGGTGATTTTTTAAGATATGGAAATTTAAAATATTTGTCTGTGGGACCTACCTATTGTTCTTATAAAAACACAGTGTATCCTGATTATGTATTTAGAAACCTGACACCTGGCTGTACACTCAACCCCTTTCTCTTCTATGATTACAATATTTTATCGAAGGAACTAAATCAACCCAATCAGAGTGATGTGAATCATTTTATTTTAGAGAGTTCCAGTGATCCTCTTACATTTAATTACGGGGAAAGGTTTTTAGATGGTTCATGTAATTTGGAAGTCGTAGATTACGAAAAATTTATTGTTGAATTTCCTGGAGAATATTTTACGAACACAGAAGGCGCTATATCAGATTTTGCAGTAAATGACATCAACAAAGATATAATTGATTCTGGTATGTACATCGAAAGTGGTTCTGGTTTAATATCGGAAGTAGTCGTTAGTGAGCCTCCGAAACAAAAAGATAAAACTAAAAAAGCTCAGTACATTTCTGGTGTTTATCAAAACATATCTCCTGTTTCTCAAACTGATTCTTCCGGAGGTACAACTCCGGGTTCGGGTGCTATTTTCACAATTACCGTTTCTTCCATTTTGAATGTCAGTACTGGATACAACAGTCCTAATGTTACTGCAGAAGTAACTCAAGGAGGACTGAACTATGAATTAAAAGATTTATTAACATTTAATTCCTCTAACATAGGAATGTCTTTGTTCACAAATCCTGTTTTTGAAGTTTCCGCCACTTACAAACAACCATATATTTTCAGAGCTGTGCCTATGAATTCCTCCGGAGTTCCTAGCAAAGATCCACTGAAAGCAGGACAGCAGGATAATTTTCCTACTAGAGATTTTTCTTTACTGGCTACTTTTGATAACGTGAACGGTTTAGTCCCTCTGACTAGTACTTTTTCAGAATCTATATTATCTTCTGGTTTTAACTATGAACTAGACAGTACTGTTTACATGATCCAGTTAGATACTGTTACGGGAAGTTATGGAACAAGTCAGACAAGAGACGCTGTCATAGATAACTTATCTAAGAATCCTCAGGATCTCAAAGGTTTCATAACTATCAAACCTGTTTCTGTCACGGATGGTAATTATTCTGGTAGAGCACCTGCTCCTTTTTCACTTCTACCAGATGGATCGACTATTCCTAAATTTAATTTTTTAGGTAATTCTTTGATGAAATTAGATAAGAGCAAACCTCAATTAGTGTATGGAGGTGAAACTTATTTAGGAACTTCTACACTAATTGAAACTTTTGCATCGACAGGAATAAAAGATGTTAAAGGGATAGAAAATTTCTTTGCTTCAGAAAAATCAGGTGGTCTGGAAACTGATGTGACCTTTCTAAAATCTCTCCAGTACAAAGATATCAAGTATGTGACTACTGAAGGAGAAATATCTGTCAATGGAGTTTCTCAAATTATTTTAGGAAAATACATACCTTATGCTTCTTTCACTCCAATGACTGGTTCTGATATTCCTGCCCAAACTGTCGGAACTGAAATTTATAATTCTAATACTTTTTCTTTCATTCCTTATGGTCAAGATAATATTTACGATACTAGTTTTCTGACAGGATACAATAATTAAATTTAATTAAATTTAATTATGAAAAAGAAGATCTATCCATAATACCAATAGCGTTTATGTTTGTCTTTGTAATATTTAACAAAATATTTTCTGGTCCTTCAATGGTGTACGGGGGATCTTTGATCATACATTCGAAAGAACAGTAACATCCTTTCCACCCCCCTTGTCTTCTAGGAAATCTAAGAGCATGAGACATATCTGCGATAATTTTATTACAAGATTGACATCTTCCACCAAACCATGTCATACCCGTTTTTGGATTGTAGATAATCTCATCATCATCTTCGTTTTCTAAACATTCGCAAAGTAGCATCCTGCAAGGTCCTTTTCCTTGAGGTCCGGCACAACAGTCCTTGTCCAAAATTCTGTTGAGAGGTCCCCAAACTCTTTCAGGAGATCCTATTTTCATTTTAAAGTCTCTTTCTTCTGATTCGTTACTGATCTTCAAAAAAGTACTTATGGATTCTTTGATGTTAGGAGGTAAGTCAGAGTAGAAAAAACTAGTTTCCTTTTTCTTATCTTTAGGTATGAATTCGTAGAAAAACTGCTCGGCATAATCAGGTAGTTCTTCAAAATTAACTTCTTCTCTGGCATCATAAGTACTTCCAACCGAAATAGTTTTTAACAGAGATATATTTTCGCCTTCATTTAAACTTACCCAGTAAGGTTTTTCATAAACTTCAGGATCAAAAACTTTCTTACTATGCAAGTACAAAATCATTGGTTGTGTATTTTTATCTTTAGTATCATCTATGTATCCTTTCATGTTTTCAAGTAGGGAATCAATATCTTCATTTTTTAGAGTATATTCATACGAGTACAATAAATTTTCAGCAACAATACTATAATTAGTTTCATTTTTCTTGTAAAAAGCTAGTCCGAGCATGTAAACAATATCGCTCAAGTATCTTAAAGTTTTCACAATATATCTAACTTTCATTTTACTTGCCACATAATCTCTACACAGCATAATGACAACAGCGTCTAAATCTTCTTCGTCGTCTAAGGGTTCTAGTAAATTCCTGATCTCTTCAGACCCCAATTTATAGTGATAAATATAGTCACAGATGTCTCCTACTAAATTAAAAAATTCTTCTTCTCCAGAAGATTTAGATTTGACAACCAGACCTTCGACAACAGACTTGTTATGTTTGTTATCTCCTTTCTTAAAAGATTTATGTAAAATATCCATTTTTAAAAGAAAGATTTTATTTTAAAATCAATTCTTAAAATAAAATGTCTCTAGCAAGTATAGAATTATTAGCAGGAGCAGGAGCAGATAAAATTAATAGAGGTATTGATTTAGAGAGAAGAGAAATAGCGGCTCTAACAACCTTATTTTTAAAAAACAAATTCTTTGCTCATCTTAAATTTGCCGTGGAAAACAGAAGACTGGAACCAGAAGAAATCATAAAAAATATTGAAAAAAACGATGCCCAAAGATTTGAATTTATGATTTTATTGGGATATCTTTTGAGAAACGGTATGGATCCTAATTATTACTTTGAAGGACCGTATCAGATAAGTTTACATATTGTTGTGTTCATAAATACTCTGATTGGAAATTCTCCATACAGAAGGTACATATTTGATTTACTACAATCCTCTGGATCTAATTTTAACTTGGTAGCTTACAGGGGTTCTAGAATGGATTCTAAGACTGTAGATGATGTTATAAAATTTATAGACTTGTCTGGAGCCGAGGAAATAGATCTAGAACCTTATATTTTTATCACAGGTTACACTCCAGTGAAAATAGAATGGAAAAATATTAAAAATATTTTATTAGACAAGCAGACAGATCCTAGGTCTACTGATAATATTTTAGAATTTATCGGAAATCAGGAACAGAAAGACATGTTCAGACTAATTATATTGGATATGGCAATCTCAGGAGACTCAAGAAATTGTCTTAACAATTCTACAGATGCCTGTCTCTTCAGGAATAAAATATGTGGTATGGAACAAAGTGCTTATCTGTCAATCAATAATCAAAATTTAGACCTGTTCAAAATAGTTTTAGACAAAGGTACAGATGTAAATTACATATGTATGACAGAACTCATATGTAGGTACAATAAATCTACCAAAGATGGAATACTTAAAAAGGTTTATGGTGAAATGATAAGTTATGCTGTCAAAACCGGTTCTCATATTGATAACAATTTACTACAACTTTTATCTCTAGAAGCAGATGTTGAATTGATAGAAAAATTAAGAGATGACTATTACAACCCAGAGTGGCAAAAATTATGTAGGAAAGATACGATAAAAGACGGATTTGCTAATAAAAGACTGCGACAGATAGCCTTTGATTTTGATATTGACTATGGCCTGACAACCAAAGAAATATGCGGCAAGTTAGAACAAATAAATGAGATGGACAGGATGACATATTTTAAATCTAAAGTAGCTAGGCAGGAACAAAGAATCATGAAAGGAGTGGAGGAAACAGGTAAAGTACCTCAAAACGCCGACCTAGACAGACTCAGATGTAATCCAAAAACACTACTCGTGAATAACCCCTACGCATACAATGACG
>Ga0070749_10002962_pt1 | contig 11396 bp, 13 predicted proteins | sample VirMetDEL_Nov_18_FD_75180 | JGI IMG/M metagenome (GOLD analysis project Ga0070749, IMG submission 75180) | Aqueous microbial communities from the Delaware River and Bay under freshwater to marine salinity gradient to study organic matter... | ecosystem: Environmental > Aquatic > Marine >...
GAGAAGTTACATAGCCTACAAGAGTTTTTGGCACCAAGTAACTTCAAGACGTATGATGAACTGAAGGAAAAACTGAACAAGGTTCTTACAGGAACTTCTGTATCAGGAACTGTTGAGTCTTATACATCAAAATCAAAATTACCAGTAGAAACTGTAGAGGTTGATACAAGTGTAACCGATGATGATGACACTTTAGACTATTTTGCTAAACTAGCAGAAGCATAATAGTCATTTTGACAAAACCCCGCTTCGGCGGGGTTTTATTTTACATACCTAAAGTTTTTTCCGTCCAGACACTAAACTCCCAACCCTGTTGTTCACAGAAACTTTTTGCTGCAGCCCACTTAGCAGTATTTCTTCCATATTCTTTAACTTCATATAGATAACCTTTAGTTACTTTCTTTCCCTTTGTTGGTGGTTTAGTTTGTTTCTCTGGTTTAACTTCAATTAACCAGATTTTATAATTTTGGCCATAACGAACCTTTACCCAAAAGTCTGGGTAATATCTGTGCACCTTACCGTCTAAAGGAGAGACATATGGAATAGCCACTTCTTCGCTGGCCCATTCCACAATGTTTTCGTTATTGTCAAAATAACGCATACAACGTCTTTCCCACATGGAACGATAGATAATATTCCGTGGGTTCCCTTTATACTTATCAGGCTCGTTAGGAACAAATCGACCCTTATAAGGCTTTCGTTTAGTGTAATTCTTCTTTTCCATATAAATACTTATGTAATTATTTTGTTTTTATCCAAAAATTTAGGAGATTTTAAAATGGCAGTTGCTGCTAGTGAAGATGCTTATGAGACACATATTTCGTTTGGATTAGACAGCACATCTAAAAATTGGATGACGTTTCAAATTTATAATATTAGAGGACTTGTTGGCGCTTCTGGTTCTGATGTCTCCTTTGTTCCAGCTGTAGGAACAGGCGGTGTAACAACGGTAACTTTGCCTATACCAACAGCACCGCAAGTTACTTATGAGCAGGGTTGGGATAATCAGGAATCAAATAAGGGCGCAGATATATTGAGACAATTTGCCGTAGGCGCTTCTGATAATGCAAATCAAACTCTCAAGGGAGCCAGTCAAGAATTGATTGATTCCGGTAAGGCTCTTTCTAATCTCGGATTCGTCGGAGCTATTGGAGCATTGTTAGACGATCAAGTGACGACGCAAGGAGCATCGGGTATGGCTGTATTTAATCAAACATATGCTACATATGCTGGTCCTGGATTTAGAACATTTAATTATAATTTTTCATTAAAACCAAAAAATGTGGGTGAGGTTAGGGATGTAGATAGTATTGTAAGATTTTTTAAAATAAATTCGGCACCTCGTTCTTATTCTCAAGCAGTCGCTCGTGTATATGGATTGCCTAAAGCCTTTAAAATAAGATATTATAATGGTGGAGGTGGCGAAAGTCCTTGGATAAACAAAGTTGGTATGTCCGCATTGACCTCTATCGGCGTATCTTATGGTGGAGACAGATTTACTACTTTTGAACGTACCAATTCTCCAGTACAAATAGATTTATCTTTAACTTTTAGAGAACTTCAACTTCAAGACGAACAGAGTATTGCTGCAGGATATTAGTTATGTATTTTCAAGGATTTCCTACTATAGATTATGATCCTATTGGTGATGGCAACTATAAGACTGTTACCGACATTCTGACACGAATTAAAATCAAACAAAGTATTAGAGATAATTTAGCATTGTTTTCAAAATATGATATTAGAGAAGGAGAAACACCAGAATCAGTTTCTTTCAAGATTTATGAAAATGCACAGTATCATTGGATTATAATGATGTTTAACAAATACTTTGACCGATATTATGAGTGGCCAATGCCAGTCCAAACACTTCAAAAATATATGATCGACAAATACTCAAATCCAAATGGCATTCATCATTACGAAACTTCTCAATCTTCTGGTAATACTAGAAAAAAGATTATTGTTGAGTTAGCCGATGTTCCTGGAGCTACACCAGTAACTAATTATGAATATGAACAGGAACTTAACGATAAACGCAGACAGATATCTATACTTCAGAGGCCCTACATTGGAATTTTTCTAGAGGATTTTAAAAATTCTTTATTTGAATCCCAACCTTAATTATGATTAATATCTTAGACACTTTAAACGATATAGCTCGTTTAGAATCTGAAACAGGAAATACTCCAAAACCAGGTAGTGTTGATCTAAAGAAATGTCGTATACAACATGGAGATAATGCCAGTTATGATATTTCTCCTTTGGTTGCAGAAATTCATCTTTTTGAAGATATAGAAAAACTTGGTATTTCTGGTTGGCTTCAAATCAGAGATAACATTAATCTTATTCGTAATGGTTTGATTTTAGGAGAAGAATTACTGTGGTTAAAGTTTGAAACGGCTGGAGCAACTCAGTCGGGTCATCCTGAGTTTGCTGTTGATTATTCTACTGTTCCTCTTTATATTCATAAAATTGAAGATATTACTGCTCCAACAATAGGAGAAGGAATTACTACTCAAGCTTTTCTAGAATATAGATTACATTTTTGTTCTACTGAAATGATTACTAATGATAGAATTAGAGTATCTAAAACATATGAGGGAACAATAGACAAGATTATCGAAAATGTGATGAGAAAAGATTTAGGAGTTACTCGAAAACCTATTACTCTGATTAAAACTGAAGATGTACATCATTTTATTGTTCCAAACATGAGACCCTTTGACTTTATTTTATCTATTGCGGACAAAGCAAGAGCACAGACATATCAAGGAGTAGACGGACCACAACCAGCTATTTCCAATAATATGTTTAAAGGAGATCATGCAGATTTCTTATTCTTTGAAACATCTCCTAGATCAGATCAACGGGACGGTGGATGGTTTTTTGTTCCGGTGCAACGACAAGCCATGGCAGACGCCGAAGCAGATTTTGGAGGAGGTGGTGCAGGTGGATCTGATTTACTATTCACACTAAACAACTCTGCAACTACTACCGGCGGCGAAGAAAGTCAACTTTCAGCTGGTGTTAGAGGTTATGCCGCTGTTATGCTGAGAAGTTTAAGTTATTCTTTTGTTACTACAGGAGACAAATGGCTTTCAATTGCAAGCGGATCTTGGTGCGGTAGCGATATACGTTGGGATGAATACAATAAATCATTTGATGTTTACAAATTTGATTATTTAAAACATTTACGAGACAGTAGATATTCTCACGCATCAGAAACCCCAGTATGGTGGCCACCAGATCCAACTTGGAGAAAAATATCAGAGTGGCCAGAAAGTAATGTTATGTTATCTAATTCTGCTCCTAGAGCTTGGGCAAACATAGATAAAAATACTAAATTATCTTCTTATCCTTGGGGAAAAGAAATTCCATCACATAATCTACTCAGAAGGATGCAATTGAGTCATGTGTTAAATTATGAAAGAATAGAGTGTGAGATGTACGGTATTTCGGGATTGCAGATTGGCAAAATGGCCAAAACTGAATTCCCTCAAATTGGTAAAGGTTCAGGAGCTCCAGAAGTTACAGGTATTATAGATTCTAAAGATGTTTACGGAGAAGATAGAAATAATAATACTTGGATGATTACCAAAATAGGACATCACATTAATTTCAGAAAAGATGATTCCGTTTATACGACTACTATGGAACTTGCCAATACCATGAGAACTACTAAAAAAACATTACCATCTTACGGCAGTTTAGCTTCTATTGGTGGACCTCATAGAGGTGAGTTTTTTTAGATAAATCGTCATGTGAGCATATTTGACGAAGTAAAACAATCAGCTGAGGGTAGAGAACTATCAGTTAATTGGTATAGGACAAAAATATCATCTTTGGGAGGAGATAGTAAGGATCCGATAGAGCACATCAATGAAGGCCGCAGTACTATTAGGCATGGATACGGTATTATGAATTTATTTCATTATTTACCTAAGACAGCTGAGAAATTGCCTTTTTATGATGTATTTCCTTTAGTAATACCTATCGAATCCAAAAAGGGAGGATTTTTAGGAATTAATTTTCACTATCTAACAATACCACAAAGAGTCAGAATTCTTAGTATGTTGACTGACGCTTTTGGTGATGAGGAAAAATTAAATTTTACTTGGATGAGTGTATCAAGTAATTCTAAAATAAGACCCATTGTTAGAAGATATAAAACACAAAATATAAATTCCAGAGTTTTAAGAATTTCATTAGAGGATATGTTAATCGCAGTTTTATTACCGGTGCAGAGATTTTATAAAGGACCAATATATTCTAGAACGGCTGTTTCATCAAATGTCGTTTATAGTAACATTAGGAAACAAATGTAGTGTTAAATAGATTTATAAGCACAATTGCAACAAGAGATTTAGCTAGAACTAATAAGTATAGAGTTCAGATTCAATCTCCCTTTGGTAGATCAGAAGCTGTAGAAATGTTGGCTGAATCTGTTTCTTTTCCAGGACAAAATGTAAGAAGTACTCCTGACGAATTGGTTTATGGTCCAGTAAGAGAAATCGCTCACGCATTTACTTATGGTCCTTTCAGTATTACTTTTATATGTACATCAGACATGAGGGAAAAGAGATGGTTTGAAACTTGGCAAGATTTCATTGTCAGCAAAAATTCTTGGGAAGCTAAATTTTATGATGATTATGTCCAAGATATGATGTTATATTCTTTAAATAGACAAGATACTGATGTATATAAAGTTACGATTTATGAAGCTTTTCCGAAAACAATTAACGCTCAGGAGTTTTCGTATGCGTCTAATGATGCATATCAAACTATTACCGTTGAGTTTGCTTATCGTTGGTGGAAAAGCGAAAAGTTAGATTTATCATTAAACCCAGAAGAAAGTGGATCAGGAGTCAGAAATGCTCTTGCTGAACGACCTGAGGCTGAAAAGGGTACAATTCCGCTAACTGTAGTTACACCTGAACCAGATGGAAAAGGATATATGTACGAACCATTTGGTGGAATTCTTAAACCTTCAGTTGTTTCCGATAGAGACTATAAACCAACTCCAGCACAACCCGTTGCAAATGTTCCGGATGCTTTTGGATTTGATCCCTACTCACCTTAGGCAATAGATAATAATTTTTAATATAATGAGGAGATGAAAATAATATTATGAGTTTACCAGTAATTAATACACCAACCTATGAGTTGGAAATACCGTCAACTAAAGAAACGTTGATTTATAGACCATTTTTGGTTAAGGAAGAAAAAATACTTTTGATGGCTATGGAAGAGGATAACGATAAAACCACGATTAGGGCAATAAGACAAATCGTAAAAAATTGTACCTTTGAAAAGTTTGATATTGACAATCTTCCTATGTTTGATTTGGAGTATATATTTTTAAATATTCGAGCTAAATCAGTAGGAGAAGTTGCAACGATTAGACTTTTATCACCAGATGACGGAAAGACTTATGTTGAAGTGCAGATACCTTTAGAAGAAGTCAAAGTTAAGTTTAATAAAAAACATAAAAAGGTAGTTAAACTAACTGACGTTATTTCAATTGAAATGTCTTATCCTAATTTAGAAGTAATGACTAAATTAAATGAAAATGCAAAAACAAACGAAGTCTTTAATATAATCGGAGATTGTGTAGAAAGAATTATTGACGGAGAAACAATTTACGAACGAACGGATTTTACAAAAAAGGACTTATCAACTTTTTTGGATAGTTTAAATACAAAACAATTTCAGGATGTACAAACTTTTTTTGAAACTATGCCAAAATTGACTTATGATGTTGAGTTTGAAAATCCAAAAACCAAAAAAATGAATAAAGTAACATTGGAGGGTATGCAAAGTTTTTTCGGATAGCTCTTTCTCACGATAATCTAGAAAATCATATAAAATTAAATTTTGGTTTGATGCAGCATCACAAATATAGTTACCAAGATTTAGAAAACATGATTCCCTGGGAAAGAACAATTTATGTCACTTTATTATTGAATTGGTTGAAAGACGAGGAAGAGCGAAGAAAACAACAAGCAAGAAAATAATATGAGTGATGTTAAACAAGTATTAATAACAGAGAAAGTAAAAACTTACGAAGTTGACAAGTCAGATTTTTTGACAATTCAAGGATTTGACCAGAGTAAGACTTGGTATAATCAGACCGCAGGATTTATGGATACTTTGCGTTTGATTCCAAGACTATTGATGGTTGCCTATGGTTATGTGTTCTGGTATTCAACTCAATGGTTTATGAATTTGCCTGATCCGACAAATGCTCAGGCCGCATATATTTCTACAATTGTAGGTGCAGGAGCAGCTTGGTTTGGATTATATGTAGGTAGTGGACATAAACCAGCTTCAAAGGGTAAAGAGTAAAGTGGCTTCAAGAGAAGATTTTTTAAAGACTACTGAAAGGTTAGCCGCAGCTGAGGAAAAACTTGCTTTTGCTAGAACCAAAGAAGGCGAAGAAGTTGTTAAGGTAGAGAAAAGGTTAAAAAAAGTTACTAAAGAAACTAAAGACCTCGAAAGGTCTTTAAGAAATGTTTCCTGGGAAGAGTTAAACAAAGAACTTACGGATAGTCTTTTGGCACCTATAAAAGGTATGTTAATGACTATACCCGAACCCATCCGAATTTTAGGTAAGATGACCGGTAAGGGTATCATGGGATTATTTGGTCGCAAATCCACTAAGGGCCCAACAGAACCAGCAGAACAACAAGACACAACTCCCGCTGGAAAAACTTTGGGTGGAATGAATTATGTTTTAAGTGACAAAAAAACAGCTGAAGGTAAAAAACAGTGGGTGCAATATTTTTCAAAATCAGGTAAAACTGGTATAAACGCTTCAGCTGACATTAATGAACAACTTAATAAAGGCGGCGGCGAGTACATCAATCAATCCGGTGAAATAATTTCAGAATTACAAGAACAAAGTTTAGAACAACAACAAGAACAAACATCACTACTTCAGCAAATAGCAGACTTTTTTAAAGGTCCAGACAAGTCAACTCTTAGAGAATCTGCTTTAGAGACTATAACGGATCCAGCGCCAGTAGTAGAATCTAAAGATACTAAAAAACCATCTTTGCTGAGTAAAATTACAGGAGGTATTGATTGGAAGGGAATGCTTGGTGATTTGATGAAGTGGCTTGGTGGTGTTGCTACTAGTTTGGTTTCTGGAATAAAAGGAATTGGACCATTACTTGCAAAAGCAGGAGCTGCAGCTTTACCCTTTGCAATTTTTGCTTATGGACTTTATTCGCTCTTCAGAGTAGTTAAAGATTTTATTGCCGGATATAAGACAGACGGTATTGCTGGCGGTATTGGTCAAATGTTAGGCGGTGATGGTGAAGGTTGGGGTAATGCTTTTAAACAAGGTTCTAAGTGGGCAGGTATTGGAGCGATGGCTGGATTTGCTCTTGGTGGTCCTGTTGGCGCATTAGTTGGTGGTATTGCTGGAATGGCACTTGGAGCATTATTCGGATTTATAGGAGGAGAAAAAATTACAACTTGGCTCAAAGGTGCAGGCGAGGCTGTCTCTAACGCTTGGACATCTTTCACAGGATGGGCTAGTGGTTTGATTTCTAGTGTAGCAAGTTGGATTTATTCTTCTTCAGAAGTAGATGAAAGTGGACAACTTTTAAAACCTCAAAAACTTTTCGGTATAGAATTGCCCGGTCTTCCAGATATAGGAGATATTGTTTCCAATGCGTGGAATAAATTAACTGGCTGGATAACTTCCATAGGAAAATTCTTTTATAATGAAGAAGAAGGAACTGTTTTGGGTATGGCTTTACCTGAGATGAATTGGCCGTCTATAGGAGATATAGGACAAAAAATTAAAGAATGGGCCAAAGGATTTTTACCAGACAAAGACAGTTTTATTGGAAAATTTATTCCAGATGCTGTATTTGAGTGGTTAGATATGCCGGTTCCAACAAAAGAAGAAAAGATCGCTAAAAAAATTGAGGATTTAGATAAAAAACAAAAGGGAATTGAGAGTGAACTTAATTCTCCTGATATCTATAATGATCCTGATAGACAAGCGGCACTTGACGCCGAACTAGAAGATATTAATCGCCAACGAGCAGAACTACAGAAGGAAGGTATGACCTTACCAGCAAAACTTGGCGACAAATACGTCGATATGGATACTATTGAAGGTCGCAGAGAGTTTTATCAAAATGCTACTGATGAAGAATATGCGACTATGTTCAAAGATGTAGAGAAAAATAAAAATTTTAAAGGGTCCCGCGGCGGAGAAAACGCTAGATTATTTGCTCTTAATAACGAAAGGGACGAGAGGAAATTGACTGAAGAAGAAAAAAAAGCTTGGGCAAATTTAGAATCTTTAAATTATGCTTTCGGTTTTAATATATCAGCTTTAAACTCGAGCAAGTTTTATGCTGACGATGATACTGCAAAACAAGAAATGTCCACCTACAATAAACAAATTGACGCTATAGGAGACGTTCGACAATTGCTGATTAGTGATCTGCAAACTGAAGATGCAGATGGCAAGAGTTTCCGTACCATCGACGATGACTTTAAAAAAGTTTCTTGGGATCAATGGCAAGGCGATCCAGAGAAATTAAGAGAATTGGGTATATATAGTATCGAAGATATTAAAAGACATCAAGAAATAACAGGTTCAGTCTATATGGATGCTTCAAATAAAGGGCGAGGAACTGTAGTAGAAGGTATGTATGATAGAGCCAACTATATGCAGCAATCTGTGTCTACTGCTGCAGCTGCAGAATCCATGGCAAAGGCACAAGGATTATCAGCAAGCGCAATTGTTAATTCAGGCAACACTACAAATAATTCAAACGTTGTAAACAATACGATTGTTAAACAAGGGGCATCTGATCCACATACGGCCAAACAAAGATGGTCATCTAACGCTGGATTTGATCCCTACTCACCTTAGGCAGTAGAATATGCTAATTAAAAAATTTATTGCTGTCGTATTATTTACGATATCATTTCCTGCTTTGGGTCAAGAATTAACAGAAGCTGAACTTATCAGTAATCTATTAAACTCTACTGTAAAGATTGCAACATATAGTGAATCTGGTCCTTCATCTTCGGGTTCTGGCGTAATCGTATCGAATAAAGGATTAATACTGACAAATTATCATGTGGTTCATAGATCAAAACGAATTAAAATTTGGGTGTATGAAAATCAAGACGGCAGATATTATGATGGATTTATTCTTGCTGTTGATCCTGCAGCCGATCTTGCTTTGTTGTATGCAAATTTAGAGGAAAATGACAACCATCACGTTTCTCAGTTTGAGGACATGGAAGGTATTATCTTTCCAGGAAAATCAGTAATCGCAGTAGGACATCCTTTAGGATTAGATTGGACAGTAAGTAGAGGCACAATCAATGCACTTAATCGACCTAGTTTTATAACTCCATATATTAATCTAATTCAACATGATGCTACTATCAATCAAGGATCAAGTGGTGGTCCTCTTTTTAATGAGAGAGGCAATCTAATCGGCATTAACACCTATATTATTGCTCCACCAGAGAGTGGCATTCCAGTTTATAGTGGATTTGGATATGCAGTTCAAGGAGATGATGTTCAAGCTTCATTGTTAAGAATGGCGACAGTTGGTGATGTTCAAGGATTTAGGCCAGCGTTTAAAATTAATATATTGGATCTAAATGATGATTTAGAGACTGAAATCAAGAATGAAACTCCTGCAACTTATGTGCCTAATACTTTTGGATTACTTGTTGCCGATTTAAATCCTGGCGATTATGGATTTGAACAGGGATTGAGAAATTTCGACGTAATTGTTTCTGTCGATGGATATCCGGTTAATAACATTGCAGACCTTGCTATGTTTCTTAAATCCGCACAGAAGTTTCCTGGTGATGAAGTGTATCTTTTGGTCAATCGAGAAAAAAAGTTTATTCTTCTAACATACACATTATCCGAAATAGATGTTCCTATTGAATTATATGATAGAGAACGACCAGGAAGAAACGAAGAAAATGACTCTTAACTGTTGACTTTTAGAATATAGCATGATATTATTATGACATGAGTGAAAAAAATAAAGTTAAAGAAAGCTTTTCATACGAAAATTTTGTTGGTAAAAAGATAGAAGTATCACAACCAACACTTGAAAATCTTTTTGATGATGATATAAAAGTTCCAGAAACTTGGCGAGATCATTGGCAAGATATGCCTGAGTTTGAACAAAATGATAATGCTCCATATAAAACGATCAACGTTCATTTCCGAACAAAAGAAGATTATGAGGACTTCTCTAAAAAAATAGAGCAGTCTCTTACAATTAAAACAAAATCTATCTGGCATCCAAAACTCGATATAACCAAAAACTCTTTACTTCGATGGATGGAAGATGACGAATCCTAAATATCCTGTTTATATTATTAGTAAAGGCAGACACGAAAGTATGTTCACTTCTAGATCATTATCTAGAATGAATGTTCCACATTATATTACTATTGAACCTCAAGAACTAGAGCTTTATGAAAAGGCTCTAGATAATTTTAATATCAGAAAGTATGTAACACTACTCGTAGCACCCTTTAGCAATCACGGAGACGGTCCAGGACGTGCGAGGAATTGGTGTTGGGATCATTCCATTAGTATAGGCGCAAAGAGTCATTGGGTTCTTGATGATAATATCCAAGATTTTTATCGTCTGCATAAGAATATGCGAATTCGTGTCGGAACAGGTGTTTGTTTTAGAGTTATGGAAGATTTTGTGGACAGATATGAAAACGTGATGATTGCTGGTCCGCAATATAGATTTTTTTGTGCACCAAATCAAAAATATCCAGCTTATGTAGCTAATACCAGAATATACTCAACATTACTAATAAGAAACGATTGTAAGCACAGATGGAGAGGTCGCTATAATGAAGATACCGATATCTGCTTGCGAGTCTTAAAAGACGGAGATTGCACGGTACAATTCAATGCATTTTTGCAGGGTAAATGTGCTACTCAGACTGTATCTGGTGGTAATACCGAAGAATTTTATCATAAAGAACTCGGCTTAGATAACGAGACAGGCGAGGCAATTCGCTCTGATAATTTAGAAGTAAAAGATCGGTACAATGTATCCGGAACTGTTGCAAAATCTCAAATGTTGGTAGATATGCATCCAGATGTTGCTAGTATGGTATGGAGATACGGTCGTTGGCACCACTACGTCAATTACGAGCCGTTCAAGAAAAATAAACTCAAGTATAAACCCGACGTTGTTGTAAAGAAAGGCGTAAATAACTATGGTATGAAATTAATAACAAATTATACAGAAAAAGTATAAATAGTTTCATGCATGAATACTCCTGTAAGATCATTAAGGTGATAGATGGAGATACTGCTGATGTCGATATTGATTTGGGATTTGGTGTATGGTTGAGAAATCAGC
>Ga0070749_10002963_pt1 | contig 11395 bp, 19 predicted proteins | sample VirMetDEL_Nov_18_FD_75180 | JGI IMG/M metagenome (GOLD analysis project Ga0070749, IMG submission 75180) | Aqueous microbial communities from the Delaware River and Bay under freshwater to marine salinity gradient to study organic matter... | ecosystem: Environmental > Aquatic > Marine >...
TGGAGGGTTCAAAGAAGATTGGAGCCACATCCGCTACACTAGAAACTCTTATCAGTGAACTTGTAGACAATCCAATTCCTCAAAAAAAGCCTGCCAAACCAATATCGGTTGAGGTCTATATGGTAAATCGTGATGATGAATCCAAAATTACCATAGTAGATAATTCAATTGGTATCCCTAGCGAGTCTATTCAATCTATTTTTACTTATGGAAAGAGTGGAAACAAAGGTAAGCTTCTCCTATCTAAAATGGGAATGGGAATGAAGATTGCTATTGGAGCTCTTGGTGATTTAGATTATATTATTACAAAGGTCAAAGGAAAGCCAGCATATAAGATTGGAGTGGTACCATATGCCAGTGAGTCTGAGCAATTAACATATTATTTTGAAGAGTATACTGGAAAAGATTTTGTATATGAGTCTGGTACTAAAATCGTTATAAAGAACTGCGAAAGGATGCTTCGTAAGTGGAATAGCGAAGCTGACTTCCTTAAGTTTTGTCGTAAGATAGAGGCTACTTATCCAGACTTATTGGGGACATTCTTAAATATTCGTATTGTTTATGCCGGAAAGAGCCATTGGCAGCACGATTGCCAAGCGTATAAACCATTAATGTCATGTTCAACAAAAATAATAAACACCAGTACTGCGCTGGGGGCTAATCAGCCAGAATTGAATAGATTCTTGCTAGACATACCTGAATATCCAGAAGTGCGGGCGTATCTTACGCCCTTCTATAAGCCCACACCAGAACAAGCAGCAGAACATTATGCATCTACGAGAGATGAGACTTATAATCCAGAAACCTATAAAATGTCTCCGTGGTTTTATGGCGCAGAACGAAGTGGTATTTCTTTGAAATATCGTGGTAAAATACTTGAACACAATCTGTTAAAAGAAAGTTCTAGAAGTGAGAGGCACGGCATCATCCTTGAAATTGAAGAAGGAATGGATTATACTGCACTAAAGAGTGGAACACAAAAAACAGCAAGATGGTCAGCTATTATAGATGCTGCCCGCACTAAGCTAGAAGATATTGGCTTCTATATTAGAAGTAGAGCAGGACTCCCTGCCCTCGCAGAAGATACATATCTGAATAAGTTTCTAGATAAGCTTAGACATAGTTCTACTTACAAGAAGGCGTACAGTATCACCAATCCAGATGAGCAGATTCTCCTTAAGCCCCGCTGTGATGTTGGGGCACCTGATGTATTAATTGTAAGTGCCACAAATCCAGAAAAAATCTTGTATGTAGTAGAAGTCAAAAAGGATTTAGGTGGTGCACAGGAATGTCGGCAACTAGTAGGATATATGGCGCATTATAATTGCACTTCTGGTATCTTTGTATCTCCTACCAACGAACCATCATTTTGGAAGCAGTTAGAAGATTTTAATAGAAATTTTGGTTTAAATTATAAAGTGCAATCTGTAGACATAACTTATGTAAACGCTTTGGAATTCTTTGAGGTAGTATGAGTAATCACACCATTTGGGTAGAAAAATATCGTCCGTCTATCTTGGACAATTATATTGGAAACGAAACTCTCAAAGAGAAATTCGCCCATTATATCGAAACCCAAGATATCCCGCACCTGCTGTTCTACGGAACGGCTGGAACTGGTAAGACGACTGCTGCAAAGATTCTCGTCAAGAACATTGATTGCGACTATATGTTCATCAATGCATCAGATGAACGTGGGATTGACACCGTTCGTGACAAGATTAAGGGATTTGCTTCAACCATTGGTTTCAAACCCTTAAAGATTGTCGTACTGGATGAGGCGGACTTCCTTGGTCGGGAAGCACAGCCAGCGCTCCGAAACATGATGGAAGCATATTCCGCTAATACCCGATTCATCCTCACGGCAAACTATGTGGAACGGATTATTGATCCCTTGATCAGTAGAACCCAAGTGTATAAGCTGACTCCACCTTCCATGAAGGAAGTCGCTAAGAAACTGGCTGATATTCTGAAGACCGAAGGCGTGGAGTATGATACGAAGACGGTAGTGCAGATCGTTCAAGCATACTATCCCGACATCCGCAAGATCATCAATACCGCACAACTTCAAACCCGTGACGGGAAACTGGAAGTCAGCGTGGATGAATTGATCGCACAAGATGTCAAATTGAAGGTCATTGATACACTTACTAGTAACCTTCCAATGAAGGATAAAGTCAATGAAGTCAGAAAACTGGTGGCAGACAATCAGATCCAAGATTTTACTGAGTTACATCAATTACTCTTTCATCATGTGGAGACTTATGCGGGCAATAAGGTTCCCCAAGCCATCATCGCGATAGCAGAGGGACAATTTAGAGATGGGCAAGTCGCAGACAAAGAAATTAATTTCGTAGCAACACTTTATACAATACTCAATTCTTAAGGAGTTATTATGTCACAACAGCAACAAATCAACGTAGACCTGTCGAACGCACAGGACATCGTGTGTGAAAACTGCGGGAACTATACCTTTGAGGAAGTTCTGCTCATGAAGAAGTTGTCCGCCCTGCTTTCTCCCACGGGCAAGGAAGCAATTATTCCAATTCCCACGTTTGCATGTAACGCATGTGGATTCATCAACAAGCAATTCCTTCCAGCCGCTATGCGTGGTGAAGATACTCCGCCAGCAGAGGAACCAACCGACAAACCACAATTGAAGTTGGAACAATAAAATGTCCTCCCAAAACCTGACGGTGATGCAAGAGCAAGTACGTCCCAACTCCCTCGCAGATAATGGAGTCTATTATTTCTGCAACGAGTTTTCACATCAGACCGTCAAAGATCCGATTACGTGGATACTGGACATGAATTTTCAGGAAAAGACACCATTCAACAACTTGACATTGATTATTACGAGTTATGGTGGCGATTTGTCGGCGGCATTTGGATTGATTGATGTTATGCGGGGAAGTCATATCCCCGTTCATACTGTTGGACTTGGCGTGATCGCAAGTGCGGGACTTTTGACGTTTATTGCCGGAACGAGGGGACATCGTATTGTTACACCGAACACATCCATTCTTTCCCACCAATGGTCATGGGGATCGTTCGGTAAGGAACATGAACTCATTGCGTCCGTCAAGGAGTTTGAACTGACCACCAAACGTATGATTGAACATTATAAGAAGTGTACGGGATTGACAGAAAAGGTCATTCGTGATAAGTTACTCCCACCACAGGATGTGTGGCTTACTGCGGAAGAAGCGAAGAAATATAAACTGGTAGACATGATCAAAGAACTTCGGTAATCATGGAACATGGATTTGTAGATATCTCACGACTGACGGTTCGGCACATCAACAAAGGTGTTGCCGAATCGTTTATTCGTGAACATCACTACAGTCACCGATTCAGTTCAGCGCGATATACGTTGGGACTATTTTACAAGGAAGAATCGCATTCGTTTTTTGAAGGTACCCATGAGAAATTAATTGGGTGTCTTGTGTACGGTCATCCCGTGAGTAACGCAACGGTTACGTCGATTTTCAAGACCATTCCGCTAGAGATGGAAAGCATTCTTGAGTTGACCCGATTGGTGATTCTTGATGGGTATGGGAAGAATATCGAAAGTTACTTTATCGGGCAATCATTTGGTTGGTTACGAAAGCACGATCCCAAGGTCAAGGTGTTGATCAGTTACGCCGATCCAGAACAGGGACACACGGGATTGATCTATCGAGCCACCAATTGGTTCTATCAAGGATGTGGAGCAGGTAAGGTAATGGTGGATTTTTCACTCAAGCTCTATGAACAGGATGAATGGATTCACAGTCGAACCGTGGGATCAATGTTTCAACATCGGAATATTGATCATCTCGCTGAACGGATCGGGCATAGCTTTTGGCGGAAGGAAGAACTTCCCAAACATCGGTATATTTACTTTTTGGGATCGAAGCGGGAACGCAAGAAGTTTCTGAAGGATGTTAAGATTCCCCTGATGCCCTACAGCGATATCCAGACCTTTACACCGTTGATACAGCATGTTATTGTTCAGGGTGGAAAAGTTCAGGAAATAAAAGTATTACAGGGTGAGGACAAAGGATGGTCCGTCAAGCGAGGAGAATATGCCGAAGAAGAAAGTACAGACACCGCCGACTGAATCCGTAGACAAAGGGAAAGACCTGTTTGAATTCCTGAACGGAATTTATACGGATCAGACCAGCGACTTTTTTGATAGTCTGACTGATGCGGAAAAGAAACGATATCGGTATGCACGTTACATGATTCATCGATTCCTTTCCATGAACGTCAACTATAGTCAGGTGGTGAATATTCTACAAAGATACAGTAGTATGCCAGATCGTGCCCATTATCTCTTCTTGGTAAATATGCTTCCCCGCGGAAAGCAGTACAACAAATACGTAAAGGGCAGCAAAGACGAGAAGTACGAGAAATGGTTGGTGGAATTAGTCGCAAAGCATTATCATGTTTCGACTGCGGAAGCAATTCAGTATTTGGAAATTTATTACGCCCATAACAAGAATGAATTACGTGCACTCTGTCAGCTATATGGAATTGACACCAAGCAAATGAAAAAGGCGAAGTTATGAATTGGGTAAAGTATTTTGTGAGTATCGCAGAGGTCGTGAAGCTCAAGTCCAAGGACAAGTACACACAGATCGGTGCGGTGATCGTGGGACGGGACCATGAGATTGTGTCTACAGGATACAATTCGTTTCCTCGTGGAATCAAGGACTTGGAATCTGATCGACAGGAACGCCCTGAAAAGTATTATTGGATGGCACATGCAGAAGTTAACGCAATTGTAAATGCCGCACGGATTGGGGTATCCACCAATCATTGTACGATCTATCTAACGTGTGGCATGCCATGCACCGATTGTGCCAAAGCTATTATTAATGCAGGAATTAAGACCGTGTATTGTAGGTCGGGTGATGCTGGTGCAAAGGATGAACGATGGAAGGAACATGCGAAACGTAGTGAGACGATGTTTAAAGAATCAGATACGCGAGTGATTTATTATGAGTGAAAACGGCAAAGGGGACAAACCGCGCCCAATCAGCGTAGATCGGGACACGTTTGAAAAGAATTGGGAACGTGCATTTGGACGAAAGATAACCCGTAAAAAAAAGGATGACGACGATGATACGCCATCAGATAGCTAAAGAATCGGGAAATACAGAACGTGGGAATTATTGGGCCATTGTACAGGATGGCCCAAATTCGTTTCATATCACCACCCAAGTCAGGGAGCAAATCATCGTAGAAACCCTGCGAGATGTCCCCTCCCTTGACTTTCTCCACAATCAGATTAGATTACATGAGAATGAATTATTGGGTATTTCTCCAAGTTAATAGGTTATTATGAACAAGATATCGTATTCGCAATATAGCACGTGGGCGAATTGTGGATGGGCGTGGAAACTGAAATACGTAGACGGTCACAAGATTGATGATACGTCTATTAATACCATTTTTGGTAGCGCAATCCACGAAGTGATTCAGGAGTGGTTGGATACCCTGTATAACAAGAGCGAGTCTATTGCCAAGACTGTGTATCTCCACGACACGTTCAAGGACAAGTTGATCGGTTTGTTCAAGAATAAGATCATCATTACCGAAAACGGGGAGAAGGTATTTCTCAGCGATAAGAAAACGTTGATGGAATATTACGAGCAAGGATGCCAAATCCTTACCTACGTCCAAAATAACTACAAAAAGATTTTTCCTACGTCAAATACAACTCTGTATGGTATTGAGTACGAATTGAATGCAGAGGTTCGTCCCGGCGTGAAGTATGTGGGGTATATTGACATTGTGACGTATAATAAAGCAACGAAGAAATATGTCCTATACGATTTAAAGACATCCCGTTCAGGGTGGACAGCGGATCAGAAGCGTGATCCGACCAAGGTGGGACAGTTGTTGTTGTACAAACGTTTCTTTGCAGAGCAAGTCGGTGTGGAAGAGAAGGATATTACGGTTGAGTTCGTCATCCTAAAACGCACCATTTACGAAGATAGTCCGTATCCCATCCCACGGGTCAGTAAGTTTGAACCCCCGAATGGTACGCCGAGCCTGAACAAGACTTGGGCGGCACTGGATAAGTTTGTGAACTCTGCGTTTGACGCTCAAGGAAACCACAATTCAGACCAAACTCCATCCCCAAGCAAGAACGCGTGTCGATGGTGCGTGTTCAAAGACAGAAAAGACCTGTGTGCGTTTGGTGTCTCCAAGTAATAATTGTTGATATGTATAGATAGCCCCTATTGAGGAAAGTTATGTCAATTCTATCTACTTGGAGAAACATCGTGGCTACGTTTGTCGGAGAACTCCGTGAACGGTTATCCAAATGGTCATTTCTTTCTACAGTAGTGTTAATTTTCTTAATTGTTTATTCCTGCAATCCCAATACCAATCCCGAACCAGAAGTACCGAACGTACCACCCGGCTTGAATTACGCGGTGGTCACACAAACGGATACCGTGGTCAGGATCAAAATATCGTGGTCACAAGCAAAGGATACGTTTGGTGTCGCGGAATATTATCTTCACACCATGACTGCTACCAAGACCGTGACCGACAGTACGACAGGTCCGCTCCCAACCAACAAGCGAGTCAATGGATTGGCAGATACGGTAAGCATCAAAATCAACTTGGTGAATGATACGGTCACCGTTACATCGAAGGTCTGGTCGGTTCGTCGTGGACTCCAATCCACCACACCAGCAACGGGCACGCTCTTTATTCGTCGAGGAGATCGTCCACCGCCACCACCGGACTCCATCAAGGTTGATACCCTCTTCCTTGGTCCGATTCGGTAACACAAACTAAGGACTCCTTCGGGAGTCCTTTCCGTTGGAATAGTTATGAACCTTATTGAACATTATCGCAAATGGTCATTCCTCATCCCACTCCTCTTATTGTTCGTGGGTATCTATTCATGCTTTCCTGACCAAACACCATTTGAACCAGAAACTCCGGTGGACGAACAACCCACCGCGGGTGTGAGTTTCAGTATTGTCGGTTCCACGGATAGCATCATTCGTGTTCGTGTGTCATGGAGTGCTGGTGGAGATCAATTCGGGCTACCCGACTATTATAACTTCACGCTTCGTGCTTCCAAAGCCATCACCGATAGTTCAACGGGGTCACTTCCTGACAAGAAGAAGGTGTATGGACTCGCAGACACCGTGACGCTCAAACGCTCATTGATTGGTGACAGTGCGATGATTGTGGCACGCGTGTGGTCAGTCCGGCGAGATTTGGAATCCACAACTCCCGCACAAGGCCAAGTCTATGTGAAACGTAATATTCCCGGCCAAACAAAGAACCCAATCATTGATAGCAATATCGTTCGTTTGATCTATGGTGGTCCCGGTATGTCGTATACTACGGGCCCTGTAGGTGGGTCGGGAATTGGTCCGTGGGTAGATACGATTCGGTTCAACCGATTGTATGTTGGGGGGTATCCCAATATTGAAGATCCGCAATGGATAACACAATACGGAGACACGATTGGCATTGCTGGCGCGTATCGTCATCCCAACATCAAGTTTTCATTTAGTAAGCAAAACATTTTACAACTTGCTGTAGATTCCAATACGTCTGTCTTTCGTACCCTCGTCGCCGGACAAAGTTTGTATATTCGTGCCACCTACTCCACGGGTGTCTTTGATAATTCGGGAAACCAACGCACCTTCCGCGACAGTTTGTATGTGACCACAGTAAACATTGCGAGTTGTACGCCGTGGCCGGGATGTTATTATGATCCGTGGTGGGAAAAGGTAAAGATTGAACTACCACGAACCACCGTGGAGATTCCTCCGTATGTGCCCAACAATTGTCCCGCAGTAACCATTACCTACGGGCCAAATAATAAGGTAGATACCGCCTATAATACGGAATGTACTCCTTAATAAATATCGTATAATTCACTTGACTTTTGAGGGTGATCTTATTATATTTCGTCATACTCAAAAAGGTGTGTATATGCGTGACAATCCCATGATCAACTATGCGAAAATCAATATGGAAACGCATAGTAAGCATTACAATGTGCGTGACATCTTCAAGCACAATTCTTACGAAGAGAATGTGGCGATCTGTCGTCAAGATCGTCTTCCGTTTTCGGTGGGACTGATCAACATTACGGGCGAGTTGAATGTGGGAATGATGATTCGTTCGGCGTGTCTTATGGGTGCAGAAAATGTGTACATTTTTGGACGGAAAAAGTTTGATGCGCGGTCTACCGTTGGGGCCGAGAAATATATTAATATCGTCCAATACACTTACGATGACCCGTTACACGCCGACGAACTCATTCTCCATCAACTCGCTCTCCTGCCACACTCCGTAGTCTTGTGTGAGCAGGGCGGTTGGGAGTTGGGACGGGACAATACCACGTTGTATAATGCGATGACCCGTCCTCCGTTGTTCGTGTTTGGGAGTGAGAGTCACGGTATTCCGTCACTGATTACAGACAGTAATAAATTCCTCCGACTCAGTATTCCCCAACGTGGTGTTCTTCGTTCATTCAATGTCAGTGCGGCAATGAACATTATTGTGTGGGACTTTTTGAAAGAAACATACCTTCCATGAAAGAGCGTATTATGACTAAGACACGATTTGACCTTGAGGATGAAATCATGAAGTGTTGGCATATCACGGACGATCTGGATACCGTGAGTGACCTTGTGCTTGACACGAACATGGATGCAGAAGACATGGATAAACTGTTGAACGCACTGATCGGGATGAAGACGATCTACGACAAGAAGTTTCAAAAGTTGTTCGGCACAATGGAAACCCTAATTCGTGAAGGCGCGATACAATAAGGAGATTACGTTATGCGAACCGTTACCATAAACATTGATGGTGATTCTATCGACAGAATCGTGCTGAACGAACTACAACAGATGCGAGGATTTCTACTCAACGACTTGAAGCAACGTCAGGAGGGTAGCACGTATGGAATCTTTCATATGGACCCCACTGCCGACATTGAGGCAATACAAAAGCTCATTGATGCAGTTGAATTGGTTATGAACTACTTTGTTGTACCGGAGAACTCTGTATGATCAAACACACTGACGTTACTGACGATTTGTTGGGCCACACCATTCGCATGATGGAAGATGACGAGATGTATTTGGACGGCGTGATTGCCGCAGTCCTCAACCACCCCGACGCCATCAAATTGATCCATCAATACTACCCACAGGACGGTCAGGATGTCCAAACCTGATTCAGTTAAACGAATGATTGACAGTAGGCGACTCTACAGGTTGGAGAGTGACCTATATGGCCATCCTCCGTTTGAGCCCATCACCAAACAACTCTCCATTGATACCCTCCGGCGATTGGGACGATTCATTTGGAAGCAAGAACGTTCAAAGCAAAATCCACCCGTCATTAAGTTTGGGAAAGGTGTAGTACATTCAGGAGAATATTATAGTTGGTGTGATGGAGATACGATTGAACTTGCTCCCACTCAACGCGACAAACTGACGCTCATTCACGAACTCGTTCATGCGTTGGGATATGAAAATCACGATGAACGATTTGTTAGACGATACCGACAACTCTTGAAGAAGTATGCACCAGTAGACGCAGAGTTGATTGAAGAGAAATTTCAGGAATTAACAGAGGAATAAGTTATGGGACTACAATATGCGGACGTTATCGTTGATCTCCAATTTGGAGATACTGGCAAAGGTAAGGTTGCCCATCATATGGCAACTCCGGACAATTACGATCTTGTTCTTCGGTATAACGGTGGGTCAAACGCTGGACATACCGTGTATGTGAACGGGGACAAGGTGGTAACGCATCAAGTCCCCATTGGCGTGATCAAGGGCATCCCCAGCATCATTGGGCCGGGATGTGTCGTGAACATTCCCAAGTTACGCGAGGAAATCCAATCCCTCAGTGACTTGGGTTTTCGTGTTGACGATATGATCATGGTCGATCATCGCGCTCATGTCGTGACTGACGAACATTTACATGAGGACGGATCAGATGAAAAGATTGGAACCACCCGCCAAGGCATCGGCCCCGCCTATCGTGCCAAATATGGACGAACGGGAACGCGCATTGGTGATGTGATTCCTGACATTCCCAAGGATCTATTTCGGGTGGTTGATATTTATGAATACCTGTTCGTGAAACATTTCAACTATCGTATTTTATGTGAGGGTGCACAAGGATTTCATCTGGATATTGATTGGGGTGATTATCCCTATGTCACCAGTTCGCATTGCACGGCGGGATCGGTATGTTTGAATGGCATTCCCCCGCACAAGATCAGAAAGGTCATTGGGATCATGAAGGCCTATGAAACCTACGTGGGGAACAAGACACACTTTACCGACGATGATGATCCGATATTCCAGAAGATCAGAGAAGTTGGGCATGAATATGGCGCGACTACAGGGCGTCCCCGTAAAGTCAACTGGTTGAACTTGGATAGAGTGATTCAAGCCATCAACGTGAATGGGGTCACCGATGTCATCATTAACAAGGCAGATGTCTTACAGCAGGTCGGGGAGTTTAAGGCAATCTACGACCAACAGCTGTATCCGTTGGATGGTTACAATATTTTCCACACGTTCGTTACCGGCGTTCTTCGACAGTATGTTGGGAAGAAGATTGTTTGGTCATTGACAGCCAATGGAATTTGATGTTTTTCGAGGCACTTATACTACTTATATATAGACGATCTATAGTGGAGAGTAGTATGAGTAAAACTTTTTATGTATACGCACATTTTATAAATGAAACCGATGAACGTCCATTCTATGTAGGAAAAGGTACTGGTGGTCGAGCCTACTCAAAAGCTAACAGAACTTCTGCGTGGAAAGAAAAAGTAAAGAATGGATATGCGGTTAAAATATTAAAAGACAATTTATTAGAAAAAGAAGCGTACGATTTGGAAGCTAATTTGATTGAACAATATGGTAGAATTGATATAGGAACCGGTTGTCTCGTTAATGTTATTAAAGGTAATGAGTGTTTGATGACCGCAAAACCCGTTCCGGTTGAATTAGAAAATTTCATTAAAAAGTGGATATTCAAAAAAGCACTGGAAGACTATATGATAACGAGGGTTAGATAATGAAGAAAAAAACTCACGCATATACAACTATTCAGATTACAAAAGCTGTAAACGTTCACATAAAAGAATTTTGCAAAAAATACAATGTCAGTGCGTCTACAATCACCGAATTAATGTGGGAAAATTACATATCATCAAGTAATCATATCAAACAGATCATGGCTATGGACGGTGTGGCAAAACAATACTTAGTTTCTGCGAGTATGTCGGGTAGTGTTCCTGTTTAGAGATATATTATGTCTAGCATATTATCAGAACTCATCCAAAATCAATTAAAATCTGCGTTTCCTGAAGCAGATAGTTTTTATAATAACA
>Ga0070749_10002965_pt1 | contig 11388 bp, 12 predicted proteins | sample VirMetDEL_Nov_18_FD_75180 | JGI IMG/M metagenome (GOLD analysis project Ga0070749, IMG submission 75180) | Aqueous microbial communities from the Delaware River and Bay under freshwater to marine salinity gradient to study organic matter... | ecosystem: Environmental > Aquatic > Marine >...
AAGATATTTTGTATTTTTTCTTGATAGTTTAATTGGAGTAGGCGAAAAGATTACGAGTCATAATACATATGACGGTAGACGCAAATACGACAAGATAACAGGTAAAGACCAAATTAGAACGGTTATCCATATACTGTCTGAGATATATGTTACAGGTACAAATAGTTATTTAAAAAATTCACAATTGGAACCGTTTAATGAGTATTTGAGAATACTCGATGAATTAGAAAATGATAAGGTTCATGAAAATTTTCTTCTTTATCTGATGCACGTTAAAAAAGAAAATTTCTGATATCTAATAAATTACGCGAAACCAAGATTTGAACTGGTAGTGGAAGGTACACTAATTTCATTCCAAGTGCTACCAAAGTTGTTATTCGTATATTTTAAAGCCGGTGTTTCAGGGTTAACATTGGCATTTTCTTGTGTTGGGGCATTACAGAACAGGAGACTAGGTGGATATTCAGGACCGGCTTTCGCAGATGCCAACAAAGTAGTGGAACCAGGTGCAGTGAAATATTGTTTGGATCCTTTACCTGCTTTAAATTGTACACCAGGTTTTGCTCCAAAACTGCCACCTGTCGATTTTGCTATACCGGTTGTAGAAGGTCTTTGGCCATAATAACAATGATTCTTTGTACTGTCTTGTAAAGGCGAAGAACTACTGCTTGATGATATGGAACAGGGGTTAGAATAACTGTATGACGGATCTGTGCATCTACAATTGTTTGGTGATGCGTTACATTTATAAGATAACAACGGAACGACATTGTGATACAAATCTGCCATTGGATGTTTAACATTGGTGGATGACGGCATTTTATCTTTTTAAAAGATAAAATTTTAAGATAAAGCATTTTTGTTTTGTGTAGCTGTATCTGTTGTGCAGTGTAAATCAGTGTAACACCATACTTGGTTTGGATCATATAGACAGCCGTTTAAGTTATGTTCTGTCCCTGTATAGAATATTATTTCTATCATTAATATCAAAAAGGCAAAAGTATTAAGCAACATTAAATAGTGCATTTTATTAAGCAAAACATTTATTTTCTTCTTTTTTGGAACAGTAACCTATACATATTTTATCGTTACAAGTATTGTCACTGTCTGAACAGATGTAAGGTCTATGACCACATTGTCCTGGGTTTCCCGGTGTCCCATCTGCCATCGGACAAGTAAAGCGAGGACATCTGAATGATTGTCTTGATTCACAGGTTTTTAGTTTCTTTTTAGCCAATGCTTCTGCTATAGCTATAATAACTATAAGGGTAATAAGAAATCCCAAACTTACTTTCAAATAATTGGATGTTTTCATTTTAATATTATAATAAAAATGGATTTCCACGATTATGTTGCTAATTACGCTCTACAAAACGATAAAGATATTCAATTGAAAACTTCCTTAAGACAGGAATTTTTTGACCTTAGAGGGGGTGCAAAAGAAGAAGTTCCAGAGCGCGGAGAATTCTTCAAACACCAAAACCTCTTTACACGGTATTTGAGACAATATGATAGGATTTTTAACATCCACGAAACAGGAACTGGTAAAACAGGTTCTATAATAGACGCCGCAGAGACATTTAGAAAAGAATTTATTGGGATAAAACGAGTATTAGTCATAGAGCCAGGGAAACCAACACTTGACGATTTTAAATCACAAATTGTAAAATTCTTTCCAGATATATATGGAGATAATGAAAGTAAATCTGATTTTATACGAAAACGCAATATCACTAAAAAGGTAGAAAAATGGTATATTCTGGATACATATGAATCCTTTTCAAATAAGATTTCAAAAATAGGGTTGGAAGAAATAGAGAAAGATTTTTCAGACACTATGATTTTTTTAGACGAAGCGCATAGAATGCGTAACTATGGTGATTCTGATAAAGAAGATGTTAATATTTATAATAATTTATGGAAACTTATTCACACCGCAAAAAGAACAAAAGTGATAGTTGGAACTGCTACACCATTGGTAAATTCTGTGAATGACTTTGTACCGCTACTTAATCTCTCATTACCCAGTAATCAACAACTACCTATAAAAAATTGGGACTATTCAAATGTTACTCTCAATCAACTTGAACCGTATCTTAGGGGTAAAATGACATTTGTTCGTTCTTTAGATACGGGTGTTGAAATAAACTATGATGGTTCTAAGATTAAATTTCAACACATATACAAGAAACCCGTAGAAGGAGAAAAAAACATGATACCTTCTATTTCCAAAACTATAGACGACAAGGGTAATATAATAGACAGTGAAGACATTCCACAAAAGCTAAATAAAACTGTTGATGTGAAATTTAATTCTGATATGAATATTACATTACTTGGTTCTAAAAACAAAAATGGCAACACACTACAACACGTATCGATGTTGAGAGCGAGAAAGGCAAAACAATCGTTTGAATTGGCGACGAGAGAGTCCAGTGTGTTTGTATTCCCCAATGGTTCATGGGGTGTAGAAGGCTTCAAAAACTATGTAAAACAGGTAGACGGAACTTATAAATTTAAAAATAACGATATCAAGGATTATTTGACAAAAAATAATGAAGTAGTGGTAGATAAACTTTATCAATTGAGTTCTAAATTTTGGTTTTATTTAAATAAAGAGATAGAAGCATCCAAAAGGTCTGCGCCAGGGAGTTCCTTTTGTTATCTTGAATTTGTTAGTGGTAGTGGTGTTATCTTACTTGGTATGATTTTGGAATTATTTGGATTTGAGAACTTTACACGGCGGTCTTCGGTTTTTTTTAACTCTAAATCCCAACGCGTCATGCAGAAAAATTTCAAACCCAAGAAAAGATTTGCTGTCATTACATCGAAGACTGAAAATATAGATAAGATTATTGAATTGTTCAATTCAGAAGAAAATGTTGATGGTCGGTATCTCCAGATTATAATAGCCTCTAAAGTAGCAAGAGATGGTATCAATTTATCCAATGTTTTGAGAGGTTACATTATGAGTCCGGGATGGCACGAGTCTGGTATGTATCAGGCTCTTAGTAGATTCATAAGAGCTACTTCGCACAAGACGATGCTTGACATGGGTAGAGATGTCAAAATCGATATTTACAAGTTGGCCACTTGTATTGACACCGATGTTCTGAAGCAAAATATCGATATTGATGGTATCAGAGAGACATCGATAGATGTTTACAATTATATAAAATCAGAAGAAAAGGATCTCTACAATCGTATAATTTTGAAACATATGAAGAATGTTTCTTTTGATGGGATTTTGAACTACATGAGAAATTACAGAGATACGGACCAAGAGTTTACAAAACAGACAGATTACGATGTAAAGTTCCCGGAAATGTGGTCTGGGAGAAAAAGAATAACCAAGAAAGAACTTGTGACCAATACCAATAAATTATTCTATTATGAGAAAAATATTCAAAAACTGGATAAATTGATAAACGAGAGATTGTTCAAGTTTAAAATAATAACCATAGACGAGCTTGTAAGATTTTCAGAACAGAACAGTATAGATATGTATTATATTTTTCTCTATATCAATAAATATCTGCAAAAATTAGCTATATTGGACAATTTGGGAAACAAGAGAAAAATCATGATAGAAGGAAATGTAATCTATCTGGACAATACTTCGTACCATTATACTGAAAACAAACTTAACTTCCTAACCGAGATAGAAAATAAAAAGGTAGAGGATATTGATTTGTTTTATAATAATATTGCTGATTTTGATATCGTAAAACTTGAAGAATACATCAGAAATTATATATGGGTAATGGATGCGAAAAACAAACCAGTAACCGGTGAAATAGTTCCAAATCAGGAACGCGTTATTAAAATATTAGAAGATTGTATACTTAATATACGAAATGGGTCAACAGACCAAACCAAACTTAACATCTATAGACTTTTTGTTCACTATATCAACAAAGCCGATTACCCATATAGTAAGGTCGAAGAAGTTCAAAATTCATATGAAAAAATATCGTCGAAAGCTGGAAGAACAGCAAAAAAATATTCTATATCTAAACTCTCGGGTATAACTTTCGATAAGCAAGACACAGGAAAAGATACAGTGTATTATCACTTTTTCAATATAGTTACAGAGACTAACAATATTGTAAATATATTCAGACGCGAAGATAACAAAGTTAGGATTTTGAAAGCCAATGCAAATGAATTCGTAGACGCAGATGTGGCAGAATTGCCTATATTCCAAAATTACTACAAACAGGATATAAAACTGTGGATGGAGAAATACCGTCAACCAGCAACTGATGGAGAGACAACATATGGAACCATATATAGAGATAACAAGTTTAGAATTATCAAACCTCCTTTCGAAACATCAAAAGGTACTGTATGTGGTACGAATAAGGAAGTACCATTACAGCTTCTCTCCACAATCAATCTAAATACGGAAAATTTAGATATGTTATATGATATAATGAGAAAATATAAAGATTTCATAAATGAAACTCTGAAAATGACTAAAGAAGAACTTGAAAAGGATTATCTACCAAGAACATTCGAAAACATTAATGCTCTTAGAAATCACTATTTCTGGGATAAAATTATGATTAAAACGTCATCAAAAGAACTTTGTGAATTCTTGAAGTCATATTTCAAAATTAAAAATAAACTGCTATTTACTCTCTAAATTATCAAACCACCTCCACCTTCGAGATTTGTGTTAAGGGCTATGCCAGACATTTCTATTTCGTGTTTTTTGATAAAGTTAACAAAAGGAATGAAATACTCTGTTTCTGTTAATATAGGAACATCACCGCAGAAATCAAAATCATAGTCTTCGCCATCGTCAATCAACACAGCGTTTTGCTTATAGAATTCTATATAAAACTCTCTGAAATCGGTACGATTTACTTCACCAACTTCGCTAAACGCAGTCTTTAGATAGTCTAAAACTTCCTCTTCCTCTTCATCCATATCGGAACTAATGTCCCTTTCCTCCTCTTCTAAATCAGAGCCTTCCTCTTCATCTTCTACTTTACTTGTATTTTTAGGAATTTTCTTGCCTTTTTTGATTTCTATTTCAAAAGATTCTTGGAACATTTTTACTAATTATTTTATTTAACAAATTTTAATTAAAAGTTAATTAATTAAAATGCTTGAGAAAATTCAGAGTATTCTTTATATCTCGTTCTTGATTTTGTTAATATGGCAATTAGTATTTTCAGAAAACTCTTTGATGGGCAAACAAGAAGCCATGTTTGAAATAGACGGTAATACCTATATAATATCCAACATGGGTGGCAATAAGAAGGTAGACCCGGCGAATATCAAAAATGTAGGCACGAGAGTGTCTTGTGATACTTTGAAAGACATTACCGGACAACAGATAATCACAGATGCTGGTATTACTGGAACGAAAAGTTTCATATCAGGAGAAAAGTTGTCAGTGGACTGTATAGAGCCGTTTTCGGGTATAGCCATTGACTACCTACCCAAGGATTTCTATAGTTATAGAAACAACGGACCAAACAAAGATGTATACGAATTCTACGACAGAGTGGCGCTAAATGAATTCAAGAAAGAAAATCTTTCAAACGGTGGTATTAAGCATCTAAATATACCTTATACTGTGGATCATTGCTTTACAAATTCAGCAGGAGAGTATAGTTGTGAAAACAACCCTCCCATTTCAGTGAGGAAAGAGCGTATTAGAAACTACCTGAATTCGAAGATAAATGATATTCTTTGATAGCATCTAAAGTAGGTATAAAGTTCTCATAATCGTTCCTTTTGAAATCAAAAGTTATGTCCAACTCTCCTTCTTTATCTAAATATTTGTCAATTATAGAGAAAAGTAATTTTTCATGTTTATCCAGGTCAATGTCCAATTTTAATAGATTAAGTAGTATGTTTTCTGCCCTAAAAGAGGTTATAATACTGGGGGTATAAATATTGTCACAAAATTTCAACAATTCTAAATGTAAAACCAAGATTTCATGCACGTCGGTATGTGTTTGGCATATAACAGTGCTAATATGGTGTGCTCTTTTCGTTCCTATAAGAAAGTAACGCATATCTTGGAGCAAAAATCTAAATTTACCCGAAGGAGTTAACATAAAATCTAACATTTTGTCTCCATCGAATATATTAAATATAAAATTTATAAGAACATTATTGAAACTTATAACCATATCAAATTCTAAAAATAACAACATCAGAACATTTTTTCCGTATTCCATCAAGATAGATTCTGTGTCAATTTTTCTTTCAATATAAGATTTTAGAATAATCTTATGTAAATTAATCATCGCGATTACATATCCACAGATTGTTTTCGCGTCCGAGTCTTCGTCGATGTGTAAGCGTTTTTTGATGTCATCTTGTTCCTCCTTTAAGAGATGTTCGCGAGTACAAAAACTTGGGTCCCAAAAATCAATGCTAACATACTTTTTCTCATAATTTCTATTAATATGCTGTCTCAATAATCCTTTAGAATAATTTTTGTAAAATAAATTTATATAAGTCCCATTCTTATAGAACTTTGCTACGATGTAATCGCCTTGGTATCTTTTTTTATAACGAGTTTCTGTTGCTAACGATATTTCGTTTTTCAAATCATATAAAGACATTTTTATTAATAAATAAAATGGAAAAGAGTGTTTATGATAAAATCAAAAATATTTGGGATAACTGTAAGAAAGGTGATTCAAAGTGTCCCAAAATTACTCCGTCTGTATATTTTGCCAAGAACGATAACGACGATATCTATTTTGTAGCTAAAGATTTTTCAACAATAGTATATCTCATTTACATTAACGAAAAGAAGCCTTATACATATATCATACCGAAAAAATACTTAAAAGTTCAAGAAGAGGATGAAATGAAGTATTATATGATATTAAAGACATCGAAACTGGATCTCGTGAGTTGTAGCAACAATCAAATAGACGATTTTGATACATTTGTAGTAAAAAATATCATAAGTAAAATAAAACTAAAATGAGTTTGCCTGTTATAAAACATCAAACGCCAAGCATAGGTGTTTTCGAAATGCGCAGTGAGAGGGAAAAATCAGACGTGATATTTGAAAAGTGGGGAGAAATGAAAGAAGATATTTTGTCACAGTTGGACCAAGATACTATTTCCATTTTAACATCTGCGAAATGTATGTCGAAATCTCTAACATCTAAAAATAGACTATTACAGACCGAAAACTGCTATGGTTGTAATACGGTGAAGCATTTTATGGAAGAATTTTATGTAGATGAAAACAGAGAGATAAAAGTTCAGGCAGGTGAGAATATTAACTCTGTTATAAAAATTTTCTCCTATAATAATTTTGACACATCACTTATCCATAAAGATAAGGTTACACAGACCAGCAACCCGTTCTTGAATTATGTTATAGTGTCCTGTATAATGGAAAAAATACTTGTAAGTAAAAATTATCCTTCGTATATACCCTATCTTTGGAGTTATATCTGTAATGAAACGTTTAATATTTTGATAAATATTAGACATATGAAGACATTGAAAGAGATAACATTAAACCCCAGTTTGGCAAAAAGTTCGCCATTGGCCAGAACCACTGTACACAATGTTCTGACAGAGAAAATTATGAAAGATATTTTCACTCAACTTGTGATGTTGTGTCATTTTTACAGCAGATATCGTTACAGTCACGGAGAGCCATCTATCCATTATGTTAATTTCAGTCCACGCAAAGCCAATTTTGTGTTTCAAGGAATTAAAGTAAATTCACAAATTACTCTTAACATATCACCAAGCACAAAATCTTCGATAGAATACAAAGGTATTCGTTACGGGTTAAATAAGACACCGAAAAAATTTTTAGATGTGCCGGTGGAATCAAGAGACGTAGGATTGGATAATTTATATTACTGTGGTGATTACGAAAAACATAGAATCGAATATTACAAAATAGGAAATCAATCAGAGAAATTTAAACAGGGAACTATTAATAGTTGTTACTTTTTTGAATCCTTTGATTGTATAATGTTCCTCAGTTCTCTGGTATCGGATAAGTCCTTCTTTGAAACCTTTGAAGATAGCAAATTCTTCAGTATATGGAGAAATCTTTGGAAACCGGAAGAATACGACAGTTTGATGTCAAAATTGACAAAATCAAAAAGTAATTTTGATTCTATCTTTGACGTTGTCAAGAACTACCATATCCGTAAGGACGCGTTGAAATACTGTATGGGATGTATTTTAAATCTTCAAAACTAAAAGAACACTGAGAATAATTTAAATATGTTTATATTTAAATGAGCAAGGAAATAATTGAAAGCAAAGGAGGTAACATTCTCAAAGATGCTGAAGATGTCTTTGATGAGATTCAGATAAAATGTAAAAATGGTCATAGTTTCAAACTTCTATCCAATGATATAGTAATGGGAGAATGGTGTAAAGAGTGTACCGAGGATACACGACTTGATGACAAATTAACAGAATTACAATTACCTTTTGTTAAAAATCATTGCGTGGGCAAATATGAATATCAGTATGCTATCATTACAAAAACACGTAAATATGTAATTTTTGATAATACAATAAATCGCGATAAATTATGTTCAAATGCGCGGTCAAACGATTTCAATATCATCATTGTGGATGATTATGATAAGGACAATATGAAAACCCTGATATGGAGTGCTGTGAAAGAAAACAAAGATTTTACCATCATCGAGACAGTGAAGCAGAAGGAATACGAAGAGACCTGTAGCTTAACTAAAGCTATGGAGAATGATAAAGAAGACACTGGTTCTATGATAAAATATGCTCCGCCTCCTTTTCCACCAAATACTTCGAAGGCTGTTGGGTATATACGGGTTTCTACGGCTATGCAGGTTCAAGATGGTTTCTCGTTAGACGCACAAGAAGCAAAAATTTACAGAGAATGCGTTAATCGCAATCTATTCTGTAGAGGTTTATATATAGATAGAGGTATTTCAGGAGGTTCCACACAGAAACGCTTAGGGTTACAGGAAATGATGAATAGTTTGTCAGAAGGAGATTGGGTTATTACATCTTCGGTGAGTCGTCTTGCTCGTGATACAGTGGATTTGTTATCCTTATCAAAGAAAATTGAAGATATGGGTTGCCATTTAGTTGTGATAGACCTGAATTTAGATTTAACGACCCCATCTGGTAAACTTATACTCACACTGATGGGTAGTCAAGCACAATTTGAACGCGAATTGACATCAGAACGCGTTAAGACTGTTATGGGACATTTGAAAGAAAAGGGGATGTTACGCACTAAACCAGTTTATGGATGGAAACTTAATCCCAACAGAGGTGAAAATGAACCTATGCATGTCCGCGATGAACACGAACAAGAGACAATTAAGCGTATTCGCGCAATACGAAACATACATCCTAATAAGAAGATTACTGAGTTTACTCGCATTGTCAATGAGAGTAAGTTATCGCCACCGCGTAAAGCAAAGACATGGTATCACGGAACATTAAAAGATATTATGAAGAGAGAAGGCATAAACTGATTTTTTAGGTAAAATAATTTTAAGATAAACAAAAATGACTACTGTCAAAAAATTCTTCAAAACCTCTAACACAAAAGAAATACTTGAACCAATTAAGAAATCCTGCAAGCTTACAGAGAAACAAAAAATGATCGATTCTATATTTAACCCAGATAAGGAAGGAATTTCGGCTTGGATTACAAGAGAACGGTTAGAAAAAACTAAATTGAAGTGGGGTAACAACGGAATTGGAAGACACGGTGTGTTTTTTGGTGATAAAAGATATATATGGGAAAAACAAGGAAAAAGTAAAATATTAGCAATTAGAACCAATGGTTTTAATCTTGACGAATTGTGCGGTGCGAGTCGTCCTATAAGAACAAATATAGATAAGCATTATAAGAAAACAGCTTGTGTTGTTTGTGGTAGTAGAAGTTATTTGGTTACAGATCACAAAAATGATTTGTATAATGATCCAAGAGTCCTTAAAAAAGAAACTCAAACGTTGGATGATTTTCAGTGTTTGTGTAATCATTGTAATTTACAAAAAAGACAAATATCAAAAATTACAATAAGAAATGGAAAACGAATTGGAGCTACATCAATACCAAGTGTAGCTGTATTTGGAATAGATTTCATCGAAGGCGATGAATCTTATGACAAAAAGGACATAAACGCTATGAAAGGAACTTATTGGTATGATCCTATTGAATTTATGAAATATATAAAGGATAATCTTAAAGTATCTTCATAATTTTATCATAATATTCTTTGGAGATTTCACATCCTTTGAAATTTCTATTCGTATTCCTACAAGCTATGGCTGTTGTACCACCTCCTAAAAATGTATCCAAAACTGTATCATTTTCATTACTATGTTTCTTTATCAATTCTTCTATTAAGGGTATACTCTTCTGTGTAGGATGAAATCGTTCTTTGCCACCTTGTAAAGGAAAATTGTAAATGGCATTATCGTACTTACTGTTAAATGTGGGTTTACCATCTTTAACACCAAGCAAAGCTATCTCTCTACAATTGGATAGATAATTGACTCCTGAATTCAATGGCTGTGGATTTGTTTTGATCCATTCTACGAATCTAATTTGTTTGAATTTGTATTTTTCCATAATTTCTTTCAGTGTAGTAATTTTCCACAAATCAAAGAAAATAATTAGTGTTCCTCCTTTTCTTAACTTTTTGTAAAACTGAGATATAAATTTATCTAAAATATCGATTGTAAAATCTTTATCCCAATCTCCATAATCAGTTTTGACACAGTACTTTTTCCCATAAACGGTACCATATTTCATATAATTATATTTACCTTCGTCTGTTTTTATATTTTTTATGAGTTTGTATTCTTCCCAATCTTTCTCCGTTTTCATATATTCTATACAATTATCTTCGGCCTTTTTGACTTTGTTATAATGTTTATTCATCCCAGTATCTTTGGATATAATATATGGAGGGTCTGTTAAAACTAAGTCTATTGAATTATTTTCAATTGTATCTAGATACTTAACTCCGTCTTCGTTTTTTACATCCATTGTAAATTTAGTTGTTTTGCAAGGGTTATTTTGCATTTTACTTATTTATTAATGTTATATTTTCATTTTGATTCTATAATTGCTAAAATGACAAAATTTAACATTTTCTTAGTGATCTGTAAATTTAGTATTTATAAATTACAATCTATACTGAAAAAAAATTTCTCTCCCCTCGATGCATTTTTACATTAATGTATAGTTTTTTTACAAAATATATTTAACTAATAAATATAATTAAACTATTATAATTACATTTTCAATACATTTTATTTTTGTTGCTTAAATATTTTTATATATAAAAATGCCTGTATATAAGTGTGAAAAATGTTGTTTTATTACAGAAAACAATTATAACCATCAAAAACATATAAAAA
>Ga0070749_10002966_pt1 | contig 11386 bp, 17 predicted proteins | sample VirMetDEL_Nov_18_FD_75180 | JGI IMG/M metagenome (GOLD analysis project Ga0070749, IMG submission 75180) | Aqueous microbial communities from the Delaware River and Bay under freshwater to marine salinity gradient to study organic matter... | ecosystem: Environmental > Aquatic > Marine >...
ATGCCCTGCGCTTGTAAATCTCCGTTACAACATTTAGCGCTGTATTTTCCGTTTTTACATAGGCAGCCACGTTTACCGCCTTTAGGACTTGACTTACTTGGTGTTTTTTGTGCCATTGTTATTTGTTTTATAAATTATGTTTTTTCTTAAAGTCTCTAAAAAATTTATTTTGTTTTTGCATTTCATCAAGTATTTTTTTACTTTCTTTATAGTCCGTAGATAAATTAGGGTCTAAAGATAATTCTTCAACTTTTTTAGCAAAATTTTCTAAATCAGTTTCAATAAATAAAGAATTTCCACTTAAAATAACATAATCTTTTTGTATTTTTTCAATTGCTTGTCTTAATTGTAAATATTTTTGTTTATCTTCTTCTAACCATTTTTTGTAATCATTTAATCTTAAAATAGAAGCTAATTCAACTTCGTGTTTTCCTAACTTTACTAATACCTTTTCAGTAATTTCTTTAATTATTTGTTCTTTCATTATATTGTGTTTTAAGTTTATCCTTGACCTCTATTTAGTTTAACGTATCTTTTGCTTGTTTTTAGCTTTGAACTTTTGGAGTGTTGCTTAGGTCTTTTCTTTCGTGTTTTCCTAAGGAACGCACCTACATTAGTTTGCTTTTTCATTTAAGCAAATTTTTAAGTTGTTCTATAATTTCAAGTTTTCTTTTTTGCTCTATACTCATTTCGTACTTGTCAGCAAAATAACCTTCTATTGAAAAACCTTTTACTTTACCTTCTTTAACATCGTTCCACACTTCATCGTTGTTTACCTTCATTGAAATCATCCAAGTTCCTTTTGGTAAATCAAAACCATATAATCGGCTTTTATCCGTTTTTTCGTCTTCGATAATCCAACTTTCGACTACTGACATTCCAGTAAGTTTGTCTTTATGTTCGTAAGTAGCGTTATTTTGATTTGAACGCATTAAAAATAATTCACTTGCTTGCCTAACAGTCTTTTCACTAAAGTAAATGTAGTATTCTTCTTTTCCGTTATGTCGGTAGATTTGTTTGTTAGGTATTAGAGCAGCACCCATAAGTAGACGCTTTTCTTCGTTTACTTCTTTTAGTTCTACTTCGTGTTTTTTTAGTGCTACAAAGTTTTCTTCGATAGCAGGAGACTTAACAACGGAAACAGCATCTATTCCGCTTTGTTCGTCTTTTTCGTCTATTATCAATTCAATAATATTCATAACCTTATAACTTTATTTTGTTTATAGCGTTGCGTTTTGTATTCGGTTTCTATCTAATGCCTGTGCGCTCGTAACTTCACCACTAACTACATAGGCTTGCACAGGTTGCTGTTGTAACTGCGCTAACTGATTTATTCCGCTGTTTCCTATCACGTTAAATTGTGGCGCAAAACTTTCAGTTCCACCTGAAGCTAAATCACCACCACCACCACCACTTGAAGAACTTTCGTATTTAGACTTCGCTATTTGACCTATTTTTAATGCAGCGAATCCACCTGCTATAGTCGCAGCTATTGTTTTAACTACCACACCGCCTGGAGTATCAGCATACGTACTTAATACGGCTTTGTATCCGTCAACAGTTGCTTGCGCTATATTTGAAGCCTTGCGAATGTTAAACGCTGCTCGTTGTCTTTTTTCGTCTTTACCTGCGTTTGCTTCTGCTATACTTGCAATTAAGTCTAACCCTTGAAGTGCTATGTCAGTAGTCGCTTTTAATAAGTCTTTTCTGCGTTGAATTTCTTTGTCAGATTCTTCCTGTCTTATTCTTCCTATTTCACTTTAAACGTATTTCTCTGCGTCTATTTCTTGTTTTCCTATTTCAATAAGATTAATACGTTTCTTTTCTAAGACTATTTCGTCATCTCTATCGCTTCTATCTCTATATTCATACCTAACCTTTTCTATTTCTTTTAAGTATCGTGCTTCAATAGCTTTTCTTAGTTCACCTGCTTTCTTTCCGTTTTTATCTATGTCTTTTAATTCTCCTGCACGTTCGTATTCAAGAAGTTTTATTCGCTTCTCCATTCCGTCTTCCATTGCATCAATTCTTTCTTTCTCTAATTGACGTGCATAGTTAATGCGTTCTTTAGTAGAAGTAGCAGTTGATTTAGAAGCATTTGTATTTTCAGATTTTATTACTGCTCCTTGTTTTTCTAAATCCTTAATTTGCTTTTGAATTGAAGCATCCATTTCATCTAATGCCGAAATATTTCTTTCTATTTCAGTTGTAGCTTCCCTTGTTCTTATGGCAGCACCTTCATTTGCAGAAGCAAAACCTAATATTCCGTTTGCAGCATCTTCACCATAAGTAATACCACCAATCTCAACACCAAATATGCTAAACTCTTCTTTTGCAGCACCTGTAGCTAATTCTAATTGCTTTGTTACTAATTCAGTATATTTCTGCTCCCTTAATGATTGTATAGCTTTTGCCTGTGCTTGTAATTTAAGTAACCCAATATTTTTAACTAAGGCTATGTTAATATCCTGTAACGATGTTTTTTCAGCATCAATATTCGATAATATGTTTGGATATTCTTTTTGAAACGCAGCTACAAGTTTTCTTTTCTCCTCTCTTGTAATTGTTTCGTCTTTTAGTTGCTTTTCTAATTTATCGGCAGCACTTAATTCTTTACTAATTGACGCTATAGCTGCATTTTGAACTTCTGTATTTAATTTTTGCGCTTCCTCGTTTTTACGAATTGAAGCAGTCCATTTATCCCAATTCGCAGCGACAACACCTACAGCTGTAATAACTAATCCAAGACCAGTAGCTAAAAAGGCTTTACTTGCTGTAGTCATTGATTGAAACGCCAATACTACACCTGTTTTTAATTGATTAAAAGCTAACAAACCTTCACGAACACCCCTTACACCTTCAGCTAAAGCCATAGCACCTTGTAACTTGACTAAAGTCTTTTCAAGCTGTTCGCTTTCATCACCAAATAAAGCCATAGCACCTTGAACACCTGCAAACCCTGAAGCAGCACCTTGTAAAGCACCACCTAACTTTTCGTCAAGACGTGTAGAAGCAGCATCTACTACGGCATCCGTTTGAATTTGTATTTTTCTATAATCGGCAACTGTCTGTAATAAGTCTTTATATTCTTGCGTAGTAGTTTGACCTGCAGCAGCTAATTCATATAACCTATCTTCGGCTTCTCCTAAACGTGTTGTAAGTGGCTGTAAATCGCCATAAACCTCTTCAAAAGTTTTATTAACATCACGAACACTTTTATTAGTTTCGTCTAATGCGTTATTTAGGCTATTAAAACCTTTAGCAGCTTCTTCTGCGTTTTGATTTATGTCAATGTTTATAGTTCTATTTTCTGCCATCTCTTATTCGTTTTTTAAGTGTTCTTCGTCTTTTCTCAACTTTCCATATTCCTTTTAAATCAGTAGGCATTGAATATAAACCTTTCGCTATTTGAATGTTATACGTTTCATCGTAGAAATCGTCTAATTGTAACATCGCTATTATATTTTTTATCACGGCTGTATTATTATTATTTGGTTAGAAGTTTGTGTTCCGTTGCTATATGTATAAGTAACTAAAATTGTTATAACTTGTGTTTCGGTTTCCTCAAGTATTAGCCTTTCGTATTCTTCCGTGTTTACGTAGTCCGTTCCGTCTTCCTCTATAATGTAACTTACACTTTCAGTATTTTCAGGAATACACACTTGAACACTTTGGCTTGTTGTTATGGTTGAAGGTGTAATTGTAACACCTGAAGCACTTGTTGTTAAATCCGCTCTAATAACTCCATTAGGTAGATTTACTTTTACGTCTAAACATTGTTCGTTTTTACCTGGCGTTATTATTTGATTAGGCAATAAAGGTCTGAAATCTAACAATAAACTGAAGTCAACATCGCCTGTAGTTAGGTTAGACTTCATATCGTTAATTATATAACGCTTATCTCTTATTATAAGTCTGTCGTTTAGTCTTAATCCTGTTAGTAAACTTACAGGTAAATTCGTCTTTACGTAAACCAACCTATTTTTTAAGCTGTATAGATTCACTAAATACGGAAAGTAATACGTAGCGTATAATCCGTTCTGTATTGTTTCTTGGTGTATAATACTTTGTTCTGCTCCGAAGTTTAAACTATACTTCGTGTTTTGGTAAGTTAAATCTTGTCCGAAAATAGCGTAGTTCGTTATGTTCTGCGTAGTGGTATCGTCAAAGAATTTAATAGGAACAGAAGCAGTACCCTGTCCGTAGAAATACAACAAAGAAGGTTTAGGTGTATAAGGATTATAACTCGTGTCTAAACAATAAGCTACATAAACACCGCTTCCAGTATATTCAGCAAAATTCAAATTTTCAAAAGGAACTTCTATAGTATATTCTTCGCCATCGTAGTCGAATTGATATTCTAAATCTCCATACTCACGATTCGCAATAGTGAAGAACTGCTTATTTAAAAAACTTTCGCTTTGTTGGTATTTAAATGCTATCTTCTTATATAGTTTTATTCGCTCTACATCTATTGAAGTAATGTCAGTGTATTTAGTAACGTCTACAATAGCACCTTGTGCATACCATTCGTCTAAAGGTAGCACTTCGAATGTATTTGAACTTAACCCAACACAAGTAGCGTTAAACTGCTTTAAAACGCCTGAAAAGAAATCTGATACTTTCATATCAGGAAGCACGTTGTTTAAGTTAACGTTACCGCTTAATGAGTTTTGATTTGTGCTTATTACTGAATAACTACTTACTATTTGTGGATTCGCTGCAGGTGGTTCGTAGATTGCATTAATAAAATAAGTAACCACACATTCAAAGTTCATAGAAATATCAGCTTTTACCTGAAAAGTAAAATTAGTATCTAAACCAACTGAATTAAGAACTATAATGTCGGGTAAGTTTCCTGTCGTAGTACCTTGAATTGTTTGTGAATAGTTGCCGTCTTGGAATACGTCTATGTAATATGTTCCTACTGCACTTTGTGTAATTACGTTAAACTTTATTTTGTGTTCGTAAACATTAGGATTATACACTACGTTAATAGTGTTATCAGCTAAATCTATATAGTTACTCGCAGGAAGTAATCCTAAGTTAGTATAGTTTAAATCCGTAGAAGTTGTTAGTATAGTGTTAAAGTCTATGTCTTGCGCTTCGGTAATAAAGTTCCATTCATTCGTGTTTTTGGCGTATAGAAAACATTGAGTAAATCGCGGGTCACTTAAAAATGTTCCTACAAAATTCACGTTATACTGGTTCTCTATAGCTTCGAATATTTTACTAACCTTTACAGCAGGAAACAACTCATCGTATTGTATAGCACCGCCAACTGTAGTTATATCGTTAGGTTGTGCATCGTTGTAAGTCCACCTTCTTTCACTTGTTATTAATGGATATCTAACATCGTAATCCGTAGCCGTGTCTGTAATCCTGTCATATATTTCAGTACCATCATAAGCGAAATCTAACAAACTTAAATCTAAGTTATCTAACTTATCTTCACCGAAGGCATCTTTAAGCGTTCTAATATCTCCATAAAAGGTTATGGTGTAGCTTTCAGCTTGTCCGTTTTTAAGATTAGCTTTTTCAAGTTGTATTTTACCACGCCTAAAGTCTGTTAGGTCTATTTCTATTTTTGCTCTTCGTCTTACATTATGGTCTATAGTTCCATCTACATCACTTTGATAGAAGTGTTGAAAGATTGCGTTGTTATGTGGTGAAGCAGGAACAGTAAAACTTTGGCTGAAGTCGGTAAATACTTTGCTTATGTCTGCAATATTTTGTACGCTTGAATTTATAGTTATTTGTTCGTCTTGAAATAACTCTAACCTGTTTCCTTCTATGTATACTTGAACGCTTCTCATTATAACACGGAGTTTATTATATTGTAAGTAAATTCAAATTCTAATTGATAGTTAATCATTTTAGTATTTATGGACTTGTATAGTTCAGTAGATTTAGTGTTAATCTTCGCAGGTTTATTGTCTATTAGTATTCTTTGAGAAAGCATTAAGTCTTGAATCGTGTTTTTGTAGCTTTCACTTACCCAGTCAGTATTTACCTTAATAGACTTACTTCCATTGATATTAAATACTTGCTTTTGACCTTCCTTAACATCGTAGTTAGGTAAGGTAGACTGCATTAAATTATACTCCGAATTACTTACGTTAATACTTTCATTAGAAGAAGCGAAAAACCATAAACGCTCCCAAGCACCATATCTATTTACAAAGTCGCAAGTTACAGGAACGTATTTAGGAACGCACTTAGGCTTCATAGTAAAACTCCATAACACAACATCGGAAGCATCTCTTATTTCTACAAGGTTTCCGTTATCGTAATACAAAGGATATATTCTATAAATGTTCTTCCATCCATTTGTTGTAATCGTGTTTATGTAAGTGTTTCCTGTATTCAATTCAGTATATCTTACGTCATAGTTCGAAAGTAGGTACGTTGTAATTACACCGCCATTATACAAAACCCCTGAAGGTTGCGTTAAATCTATATCCACATCGTACGGATAATAATAAGTCCCTGTGTCTAAGTGGTAGTTTCCTAAGTCGTGATTGCTTCCGTCTTCGTATAGCGTGTAACCATCAAAACCATAGTAATCTGTAGTATCTAACAATGTAGCAACACCCACGACTACTTTGTATCTTTTAACACGCACATTACACCATTCACTTGTAGGAGTAGAAGCAGTGTTAGAGTTGTAGTTATTCGTGTAGCTTAAATGCGTTATGTATTCTCTTATATACGGAGAAATGTCATAAAGCGTTTGTAAGTTGTTTGAAGCTGGAATACTTTTAGTTAACGTATATTGTGGTGAAGCAGGCGCTGAACCTGTGCCATTCCATAAATAAAGTTCTACCTTAGAAGCAGTTTGTCCTGTTTCGTCTATTTCTATAATGTAAGGTGAACGTGCGTAAATATTACTCATTTCTTAAAGTTTTCTTTTGTTATTTGGTCGAATAATTCTATCATATCTAATCCGTATTTTTCTACGAGTTCATCAGGTAACTGCTTATAAGCCTTCTCAAATGGTTTAGTAAAAAATAGACTTGGTTTTAATCCACGTGAATAAATGTTACGCGCTACAACGTAAGCTATAGATTTGTAATTACCTTTCTTGTATTTACCTTCAGCATCTCTAAATCTTAGGTTCTTTTGTTTTGCCCACTTTTCAATACTGTTTACAAATGTTCCCCAGCTTCCTTTCTTACTACCACTTCCAAACTTATACCTGCTGTTAGGTGCTTGTTGTCCTTTTATCTTTGCGTTAGGACTTACATTACTTGGATTAGCACCCTTAACACCTTCGTCTTGGTACCAACCATATTCAGGCATCTCAAAACTTACTTGAATCGAATTTTTTGATTCTTTAACGTAGCCTTTGATTCCGTTTTTTAGTATGCTTGAATTTTTAGGAGCGTTCTTTTTCGCTTCACGTACTACGTAATCCCTAAACTCATTCAATACCTTCTGAACTTCTCCTAACATATAGTCATATCATTAGGAAAAACTACGTCAAATGTCATAGTCCAACCTGCTAACTTATTTTCAAATCTATCTATAAAAGGTTCACAGGTAGGGTTACCGCTTACTTGGTAGCCATCCGTATACAAGTCACCTCTTCTTAACATTTCGTACATTCTATTCAATACAGCTAACTGCGTATTCAATACGTCTAATTCGTTGTCATTACCTTCGAATAAATCTGTTGTTTCGTCTTTTGATATGTCTACAATATCCATAGCCATAATACTAACATTCGCCTGCTGAATATTATTTACGAACTGAACGCTGTTTACAATTATATGAACTAAAGGAAAGATAGTTTGCTTATTCAAATCTATTCTGAATATATCGCCCTGTGTAGTAGTGTTTACTATTGGGTCGTTATCGAAGTGTGTTTTAATCTTCGTTAATAGGTTGTAATATCCTGTCATTTTCTATAGTGTTTTCTAATTTCGTTTTGTTCGATTTGGTTTTTTTGCTTTTCGAAGACGAGATAGGTAAGACATTGAGTAAGTCGAAGTCTTGTAATTTCGTCAAATTTTGTAATGTCGCCTTTAGCGATTCCATAAATACTTCCGTACCAACCCCATCGCTTACTGAACTGCCCCCTTTCGGTGAAGTCGCTGAAGTTAGCTTGTTCTTCTTCATCTCGCGTTGTAAATAACTCATCGTAGCTTGTAACAATTCTTTTTCTAAATTCCAAAAAAAAAGCGATGCACTAATAGCCACTCCTAAAGGCGCGAACTTCATTAAGTCTTGCATATCAGGGTTAGGTTCGTACTCTTCTAATTCGTAGCCGTTTTTAGTTCGTGTTTTAACAGGTCTGTATAATACAGCCATTGCTTTGTGATAGTTAGACCAGTCGTTTAAATGATTCTCTAAGTCTATGTATTCACCGAAAGTAATTTCTTCTAAATTAGGTATAAAGTGAAATTCGTGTTTATCTATCTTGAAACTTCTTTTTAATTGTGTCTTCTCGTTAAACAATTTACTAAAATGCTGTATTAAGTCATTTAAATCTGTTACTCGTATTTTAGCAACGTCTTTTAAATCTATTCCACAGAATATCTCTACCATTTTCTGCGCTATAAATTCTTCATCATTCGAATTTTTCTGAACTTTTAAAAAGTCCTGATAGCGTTTTAATGGTATCTCATCTAAACTTGTAGGTACTGTAATGTTAACCTTCATAATTATATAACTTTATTTTTTATTATCGTAGTAAGCCTTCGCTGTGCTATATGCTTCGAATAGCATTTTAATGTGTAGCATAATTCGTTGTGGATTGTCAAAGACTATTCGTACTTTCTTATTCGTCTTTTCGTAGATAAACGCTTCGACTACTGCTATCGCTTCGCGTATTTGTGGGTCGTTCATCGTATAAAGTATTGCCCGTATGTAGTGTTTAAACCTAAGGTTTCCATTTCGTGATAACGTAGCGCGTCAATAGCGTGGTTAAAATGGTCTATAGGCTTGTTTAAACGCATTCCTGTTTTATCAGTGTCCCAACAATACGAACGTAGTTCTTTGATTAAATTACTGCTGTTAGAAGTAACTAAATAGTTTTGACGTTGCATAACATCTATACCGTAGTTTATAGAGTCTTTGCCTTTTGTTACAGGTTTAATCGTCTTTCCGTAGCGTCTTATTTCTTCGATTGATTTAGGTTCTGCACTATCAGCGTATATTGTTACGTTATTAGGTAACATCTTTGCTATGTCGCTATTTAACATTCCTGTTCTATAGGCTAACTCATTTATAATTCGTGTTCCGTTATAATTGTATACTTCGATTATAGCAGTAGGGTCATTTGTATAACCAAAGTCTAAACCTATTCCGATTAACTTAGCTTCAGCAGGTAGTATGTCTATTTGCTTCCAGTTATTAAATACTACACCTTCTAAACTACCAACTTGACCTTCTCCGTATACCTTCCACCAATTCGCCCAATAAGCACTTGTAGAAGCCTTCTCGCGATTCTTTTCTATTTGCTGTACTATTGATTCGTCTAATGCTTCGTTATCCTTGTAGGTAAGAATTATAAAGTCTGAGTCAGGTTCGTCTTTTAGTTCCTTATGTACCCAAAATTCATTAGAAGGGTTAAAGTCTAAGAAGACTTCTTTCTTTGTTCTTATTGCAAGTTCGTTGTATGCTTCAAATGGAACGTTATTACACTCATTAATATAAAGTATATCACGCCTTGCACCTCGTAATTTAGAACTATCATCAGCGCTAAAGAACTCTATAAAACTTCCGTTGGCAAATTCGTATTTTAGTAGGGTCTTATTAAATCTGTCATCAAAGAACCTGCCTGTCCATTTCATTATTTTTTCGAAGTCACGTAATGCACCCCTTCTTAAATGTGGTATTGATTCAGCTACAACGCTTATTTCTAAACCTGCAGTCTTAGTAGCTTTGTCTATAAGTACGGGTAATATACCAAAAGTCTTACCTGCTGAAGTTCCGCCTTGAATTATTTTAATCCGTCTTTTTAAAGACAGTATCTTATTTATAGCAGATGTTCTTTTAAACATAATCCCATTTAAAACCATACATTGTTGGTTTTTTACCTGCACAACATTTTTGAATATTTGCTTTATTAAAACCTAATTCTTCTTGAATACATCCAAACCCATCCCAAATTTTAATTACATTTCCATTTAATGTTTTTTGATAAACTTTTTTAGATTGAGATTTCCTTGTGTTTTCTTTAGATGTTATCCATTGAAGATTTATCACATTATTATTTTTTTTATTGCCATCAATATGGTCAACTTGTGATAAATTTAAATTGTTATTTATAAAATGTTCAGCAACTAATCTATGAATTAACATATTTTTCTGTTTATTATTAATACTTAATTTAACAAAAAAATAACCATCTCTATGATTTAATTTACATAATTCCTTTTGTCTACCTATATGACTAATTACATTCCCGTAATTTGAAATAGAATATCGGTTATTATAACCTTTAATTTTAACGTATTGTTCCATAAAACAAATATACAAAAAATTATTTATTCACTGTCGTTCTCCGAAACATCAGGGAATAATGGTTGTTCGATATTCGTTTGCTCTATTTGCTCTTTTAGGTTGTTTAGGCGCTGTGTTATACTTGCGTTGTATTGTCCTACCATACCGCCAGTTATTTGGTCTTCACGTATTTCTTTGCGTATACGCGAACAGATAGGGGTATATTCTTCGTATCTTTTATCTCTATTTTTAAAATAATCTTCAACTTCTCCTACAATATCCCAACTAAAAACTTCAAAGCCTTCCATTGTTAGCGGTCTTTCAAGTGGTTCTGCTCTTTCTTCAAATTCTTTACCACCGAATACGCTTTTTATTCTTGGGTTTGCTTTTACGTCTTGTTTGTATCTTATGAATAGTTCGTATAGTTGTTCGGGACTATTTAAGTTTCTTGGTCTACCTACTTTTGCCATTTGATTCGTGTTTTTTTAAGTTTTCTTCATAGCTTGTTGAACATATTGCCAGCCTTTGGTCTATGTCTTCGTATTCTACTGTCATTACATCGTCTAACATACAACGTTGAATGAAGTCTTTTTTTGATTCGTCTTTTCTTGGTTTAGGAATGGGCATCTGTACTTGTTTTAAAATAGTTTAAAAATTCGTCTTCTGTTAGTTCCTCTACTCCAAAGAAGTTATCGCAATCTGTTTCTACAAAAATAATATGCGCTCTTTTCTTTTCTAAAGTACGTCTAATTATTTCTGCGTATTCTTTTACGTCTTTGCCGTAGTCAATTATAAAGTATTTATTTTCCGTACTCATCGGTCAATGTTTTTAACTTTTGTAAGACGTCACGTAGACAACTTCCGCAGCTTGTAGGTTGCATATTTTTATGAAAGGTTCTATTGTATATTTCTAATATTCTTAGTTGCTCACTTGGTC
>Ga0070749_10002968_pt1 | contig 11378 bp, 17 predicted proteins | sample VirMetDEL_Nov_18_FD_75180 | JGI IMG/M metagenome (GOLD analysis project Ga0070749, IMG submission 75180) | Aqueous microbial communities from the Delaware River and Bay under freshwater to marine salinity gradient to study organic matter... | ecosystem: Environmental > Aquatic > Marine >...
AGCCCACATCTCCAAGATGAACAATGAGTTCATGTCTTGGTTGAAGGGTTGGTATGCGGCTGAGTTAAGTGCGCTTCCCTATGCATCTAGCAACGCAGCACAGTCGCAGGGTCGGTGCCAAGCGTTGAAGGAACTTGTTGAGTTCCTTGAAAAAGCCCCTGCAATGAGCGTGGCTAAACCTCTGGTGAGGAAGCCGCATGTCCCTACGCATACCGATAGGAGCGTATAATGCCTGTACCTGAGCAAATTCGTAAACAGTCTGAGGAAGTTAAGAAGTTCTACGAGACCGAAGCTAAAGCCCCTGAAGATGCAGACGACGATAACGTTGATACTGAGCTTGAGGCCGCTGAAAGTGGAAAGGCTTCTGATGAATCCGACAGTGTTGTAGAAGATGCAGCCCCTGAAACTGTTAGAGACCATGACAGTAAGGGGGGTGAGGATACCTTTGAACACAAGTACAGAACCCTTCAGGGTATGTACAACGCTGACATTGCACGTCTTCAGGCTAACAATCGGAGCTATGAAGAGCGTGTATCCCAGTTGGAAGAGCTTATTTCTTCACTGCAGACTAATCCGCAGTCGACGAAGGCAGAGACCGATACGCCACAACAGGTTCAGAAATACGTGACTGATACCGATGTGGAAGAGTACGGAGACTCTATCGACGTTATGCGTAAAGTCTCGAAGGAAGAGCTTGGACCGGTAATGTCCAAGATGTCCCAAATCGAAAGGACGCTTGCTGAACTGTCTAATAGCCTGAATACAAACGTACTGCCTACTGTGCAGAACGTGGCTAAGCAGCAGACACAGACAGCGACTGAACGGTTCTGGTCAGAATTGAACCGCCGTGTACCAGACTGGCAGCAGATCAATAACAGTCCAGACTTCCAGTCTTGGTTGCTGGAACTTGACCCGTTGACGGGCCGCACGCGTCAGTCCTTCCTTGAGGATGCGCAGAAAGCCCTTAATGCGGATCGTGTTATTGCGTTCTTTGATTCGTTTGCACCTCAGACGGGTACAGAAGCAAATACCAATGGTCAGCCCAATCGGTCTGCCTCCGAGTTGGAGAAGCAGGTGTCGCCGGGTCGCTCGCGTAGCGCCGGTAAGCCAGCGGATTCCAACCCTAAGACCTACTCTACGGACGAGATTAAGGCGTTCTACAACGATGTTCGTATGGGTAAGTTTAAAGGACGAGAAAAGGAGCGTGACCGGATTGAACGCGACATTTTCGCTGCACAGCGAGAGGGTCGTATAGGATCAACCCAATGACTCTAAGGAGAGGATAACATGTCGTATCCTGTTTCTGCCGGTCGCCCTAACTATAGCGGCAACTTCATCCCCGAAATCTGGTCGGGCAAGATGATTGAGAATTTCTACGACGCAACTGTGCTGGCTGCTATTGCCAACACGGATTACGAAGGCGAAATCAAGTCGTTTGGCGACACGGTTAATATCCGCACCACCCCGGAAATCACCATTCGTACTTACACGAAGGGTGAGACCCTGACCGTGGAAAACCCCGACAAGCCGAAGCTGCAGCTTCTCATCGACAAGGGCGACTACTTCGCCTGCATCGAGGATGATGTAGACAAGATTCAGTCGGACATCGACCTGATGGACAAGTGGTCTAAGGACGCTTCCGAGCGTATGAAGATCAAGATTGACCAGCGTGTTCTGGCTAACATCGTGACGGAAGTTTCTTCGTTTAACGAGGGTCTGACTGCTGGTCGTATCTCTGGTAACATCGACCTTGGTGTTGCTGGTACGCCCGAAGCCCTGACTTCTGCGAATGTGCTTCAGTATATCGTGGACATGGGTACCGTGCTTGACGAAGCTAACTGCCCTGAAAGTGATCGCTGGATGGTCATTCCCGCCAAGATGGCTGGTCTGATCAAAAAGTCTGATCTGAAGGATGCTTCGCTCGCTGGTGACAACACCTCTATCCTGCGTAATGGCCGTCTCGGCATGATTGACCGGTTCATGCTCTACATGAGCCACAACCTGCCGAATAGCGGCGGTGAGTTCGACATCATCGCTGGTCACAAGATGGGCTTCACGTTTGCTTCTCAGATGACTGAGATGGAAACGCTCCGCTCGACCACGACCTTCGGTGACATCGTTCGCGGCCTTCAGGTTTACGGTTACAAGACCGTTAAGTCGGAAGCTCTGGCACGTGGTGTTATCACCCTGTAACATGGTGGGGGCTAACGCCCCCATCTAACCGGTCAAGCAAGGAGGACCAACCTTATGGCCACTTATACTGACTCCCTTGGGTTCAACAAGGGTTCCGCAGCTTACACGGATCGGGGCTTGCATAAAGTTTCCATTCAGGAAGTTAAGCTGGATTTTGCAGCTATTGCTGCTGCTCGTGTCGCCGCCAGTGCTACCGCTCTGGCCGCTACTGACGTTCTGGAAGTTCTACCGGTTCCGGCAGGCACGCATGTACTTTCTGTTGGTTATGAAGTAACCACTGCGGAAGGTGCTGTCGCGACTATGGATGTCGGTGACGGTGCTGATCCGAACGGATACCTTGACGCTGTAAACCTTAACTCTGCAGGTTCTGGTGTAATGACGCTGGCACTTACTGAGGGCGCGCCGAACACGGTTACCGGCTACAGTGCAGGTAAATACTACGCTGCTGCCGATACTATCGACATCTCGCTTGACCACAACAGTATTGATACTGCGGTGGTTCGTCTGTGGGCTGTCTTTGTTGATTGCAACGGTAGCGTCTAACAAGTAACTAGGGGGGATCGTTGATCCCCCCACACCAACAACACGAGGTGATCTATGAGCAGGAAATTTCTCAGACATAAAACGAAGGGTACAATCTACAACTATAACGAGCTTACCTTGCTGGATAGCGCTAACCTTGTAGAAGTCGTTACCGAAGAAGAAGCGTTCCCTGAAAGGTTTCAGCCGAAGGCGACCAAGGGCCGCAAGTCTCGTTTGACGCTTGAGGAAGTCAAGATCGAAGAACCTGATCCAACACCGCCTTCACTGGCGGAAGAAGCTGCTGAAGGCTGGCCCAAGTAATGACACTGCAAGAGGTTGTGAACGAAGCTAGGAAGCTACTGCAGGATACAAGTGTATCCCTCGATCTGCAGCGGTTCTCTGATGCTGACCTTGTAGGCTTCGGCAATCAAGTGCTGAAGCGTATGGCGTTGATGCGTCCAGACCTCTTTGCCTACATCGGTACCGTAGCGTGTACTGCAGGTGAGGTTGTACAGTCTGCACCAGCGGACTCTATTCGTGTGTTTGAAGTTTTTCGTGTGCAGAACGGGAATGCGCTACGCGAGATTAACCGCGAGACTATAGACCAAACTTACCCATCATGGCGCACAGCCACCGCCGGTGCAGCTACTGCATGGATGCGCCACCCCCGTAACCAGAACAAGTTCTTTATCTACCCACAAGCTCCAGCAGCACAGACACTGGTTGTTGAGTATGCGCAAAGCCCGTCTGATTACGCTATTGGAGACACGATAGGCTTGTTGTCCGATGCGTATTTTCCGGCTGTAGTTGATGGTGTTGTGTGGCTTGCTGAATCTATTGACAACGAGCACGTTACGTCTCAACGTGCACAGATGTTCCAGCAGTCCTTTATACAACAGCTTCAGGCTAATATGGAGTCGCGCTTGGTCACTGACTCTGAAAAGGGCGGTCTGGACGAGAAGGATGTACGCTGATGTCCGGTACACGTACTTTTCTGGACCTTGAAAATATTATCTCAGCTAGTGCTCCCGGCTGTCCACCACCCACTATCGAACAATACGTTCGTCGTGCGGCTATCAAAGTCTGTGAGAACACCTTGGCTTGGCGGTACGAGATGGACCCGATTATTACCACAGCCGGTATTTACGAATACGAGTACGAGACTCCTGATTACACTGAGGTATGTGGTCTGACATATGCAGCGATTGACGGCGCACAGTTGAAGATTACCACTGAGGCGCAGATACATCAGTATTGGCCGATGTGGCCAGACACGGTTAATCTTAGTGAGCCGCGCTTCATATTCCAATACAACCCGGATTGTTTTCTTCTGGCACCTGTACCGGACACCAAGGATGTCGGCACTAATTACAGCCTGAAATTGTTTCTGGCGTTGCGCCCCACACCAGATGCTGTGTCTATGGACAAAACCACCTTTGATGAACTTGAAGATGCTATTGTCCATATGGCGCTTAAAGAGCTTCTCAACCTCCCTAATAAGTCGTGGACGGATACGAAAGAAGCCGCGCGTAACGCACAAGAAGCAGCGTTTCATGTATCTAAGCGGCGAGCTAAAGCTAACTTGGGCGTGGGTGTCGGTTCTTTATCGGTACGGATGCGTCCGTTTGCATAAGGGGGCTTTATGTCCAGTACAACTGACACTATCAAGTTAGTCCAAGGTGACACTAAACCTACCATACAGCTTACGCTTACGGATGAGGTTACAGGTAACCCATACGATCTATCTGACGCAAATACTAGCGTGCGTGTGTACTTTCGCAAGAAGGGTACTACGACGCTACTTAGCACAATAGCTTGTACAAAAACCGACGCTGTAAACGGCGTTGTCACTTTTGATTTTTCTAATAACGTGCTAGGTGTTGACCCCGGATTGTATGAGGGTGAAATCGAAGTTGATCTTAATGGCGCGAAACACACAGTGTACCAAGTGTTAAAATTCAGAGTACGTGAGGACTTTGCCTGATGGCAGGTGAATTTATTGCAGACAGCATTTTTGATAATGGGCTGACATATATCACGTCCAACGCTAATGCTGTGCATGTGTGTTCTCAGGTTCCAACAAGTTACTCCGAGGCTACATCTACTTATAGTCTCGGTAGTAAGAGTAGTCCGTCTGTGGGTTCTCCAGAGAACGGTGCTACGTCGGGTAGACGTGTTGTTATAGATCAATTCACTGACGGTGTTGCATCTTCTTCAGGTGTAGCAACGCATTGGGCATTGGTCTATACTGGCGGTACTGAATTATTGGCTACCGGCCCCTTGGCCGCACCAGATACGGTAGCGTTAGGAAGCCCGTTTACTGTTGATGCTATAAGCATTTCACTGCGTGACGCCACAGTTACCTAAAGGAGATAAAAAACTATGGCCCTTTATGTTAAATACGAGAGCTTTGTAGAGTTTCTCACCAACAAGGAAATCGACCTGTTCGGCGGTACAGACACGCTGAAGGTTGCTCTTGCTTCTGACGCCCCTATTGTGGCTACTGACCAGACGCTTGCTGATATTACTCAGCCGACTGGTACCGGTTACACTGCGGGCGGTGAAGACACGCTCAATACTGGCACTCGTTCCGGTGCTTTGGTCACCATCGGTGCAACTGACGTTGTGTGGACGGCTACCGCAGGCGACTGGACTGCTGCGCGTTATGTTGTTCTGTATGACGACACGCCGACTACGCCGACTGCTGATCCGCTTATCGCTTATTGGGATTACGGGTCGAACTTCACGCTCGGTAACGGTGAAACTTTCACCGTTGACTTTACCGGCGACACTCTTATGACCATCTCATAAGGGGGGCTACTCCATGCCGGGTAACAGCATGGGTGTCGGTCCAAGCGGGCGGCAGGTGGAAGCCTGCCCCCGCATTTCTGTAGCCAAGGTAAAGAAACTCATCCCCGCTCATTTCATTGAGCGGCTTGAGCAAGACCAGAAGTTGCAGTCGTGCTGCCGCCACCCTGAGAACCATGACATCGTTGCGTTGAAGTCCAACGCAGACGAAAAAGCGCCAGACATCTACAAATTTATTTGTACATGTGGGCGCATACACACACGCTTTTGTGCCAGTGGCGGCGATGTTCGCCCCGTATGGCAAGTGAGGTGAGTAAATGCCGTATGTCTTGGCCAATAGGGTTAAAGTCGCTACCAGCACTACAGGTACCGGCACAATAACCCTCGGTGCCGCTGAAAGCGGCTATCAGACGTTTGCTGACGGCGGCGTGGCTGATGGTGATACGGTTAAGTATTTGGTGGAAGATGGTACAAGTTGGGAAGTCGGTGTAGGTACCTACACCGCTTCCGGTACTACATTGTCAAGGTCAGTTATTGAAAGCACTAATTCGGATACGGCGATAACTTTATCTGGTTCAGCCACTGTGGCAATCGTTGCGGATGAAGAAGATGTTTCATCTGGCCGTAGAGCGTTCGCCCTCAACATAATAGGATGGTAACACATGGCCGCACCTAATGTTGCTAATGTTCAACTTATTACCGGCAAGGTAGCGGGTGTTGCTATTGGGGCTACGGCTACCGATCTTGTGGCCAACGCTGCGTCGTCGGGTAAATTAGTTCGTGTTGTATCGGTATACGTTGCTAACGTAGATGGACTCAATGATGCAACTGTAAATGTCGAAGTTCAGAAAAACGCCGGTACTTCGTACCGGATCACGAACACGGTGAATGTTCCGGCTGATACAACGCTGGTTGCTGTTTCTAAGGATGCACCGATCTACCTTGAAGAAAATGATAAGCTGCGAGCTACAGCCTCGGCAGCGTCTGATCTTGAAGCTGTTGTGAGTTATGAAGAGATTAGCTAATGGCTGCTGGCGTATGGACACTATACAACAGCGTTCCGCACCGCATCGGGACGGGCGAACTTGATTTTGACAACGATAGTTTCAAGATCGCCTTCCTCACGTCCAGCTATACGCCTTCCGCTGCTCACGACACCTACTCTGATTTGACCAACGAACTGACCACTGCCAGCGGCTACACCAGCGGCGGCGTCACCACCACCATGTCAACTATCGGTGACACCGGGGGTTTGGAAACCGCTGCGGTCTCTGCCACCGGCAACATCACGTTCCGATACATGGTGCTATATGACACAACAACGACCTATCTAGTCGGTTATGCACTGGCTGACAACACACCGGCTGACTACACGATCAGCAGTGGTAACGACTGGAAGTTTACAGACTCCATTATGTTTACCCACGATGCTGCTCAGACGAACGACTGGAAGTCTTACGACGATAACCAAGACATCTGGTGGGTCGGCACCTATAACTTGTCCTCTGATGAACTCAAGATGGCGCTGTTCACCACTAGTTATATACCGGATTTTGTCGGCACCGGCGACACGACGTATGCAGGGATTTCTGCTAACGAACTCGCATCTGGCGACGGCTACACGACTGGTGGGGTTGTGCTGTCAAAAACATGGAGCGACATCGGGTCTGGCGTTGCGGAACTTGATCTGACTGCTAGTGCAACGTGGACATTCACGGCCGACAAGTTGTACCGCTACGCAGTGATCTACAGGACGACGAGTGGAACATTGCTCTGCGTGGCCGACCTTACGGGTAGCGGCAACGATACCTGCAACAATACCTTGACGATCTCGGCGGGGGCCAACGGTATACTGAGGGCATCGCTATGAGTAAGCTCTGGGACTACCATGGAGGATTGATCGGGTACGATGGACGCCCGAACCCCGGTGGCATTCATAGCCTCAACAGTATCTACAATTATGGCCCTGTGTCTGGTGCATCATTCGACAGTGTGTCGTATCAGACAGCCGCCAATAGCGCCACCGACCTCACAACATATACGTTCTCATCTCAAGCAATAGGGTCAGTTCCAACAAACGACAGACGAGTGTTTAGCATTGTGGCCAACCACATTGGTTCAACCGTGTTGGTGCCCACAATCTCTAGCGCCACAATTGGGGGAGAAACAGCCACCGTCCATGGTACGTTTTCCACCTCTTACAACTACCTCGGCACAGACTACGCGGTTCGATTGACCCTTATATCAGCCGTCGTCAACACCGGGACCACCGGAACTGTAGCAATTACATTTTCCAATACTTGTTGGGGCTGTGCTATTGGTGTGTATGCGGCATACGGCAATGCTCTAACGAGCGTCACACAGGTCCAGACAGCAAGTGATACGGGCGTCCTTCCGTCGGCAAGTCTTACTGGTGTGACCTCTGGCAATCTTGTGTTTTGGGGCTGTGCCATTGATTACAATACAGGAACGTTGTCGGGGGTCACAGCAGACTTCTCGACAACTTTTTCCAGCAGCGGCGATCTCGATGGGTATGGCGTAAAAGATGCAGGTACCGGAACATACAACGTATCCAGTGACGCCAACGATAGTTCGACTGGTCCTGTACTGGCTGGATGGGAGATAAGAGCGGGATGAGTAACCGGTGGAGTCAGAACGCAGGGCTGATTGGTGTAGACGGGCAGGCGCTGTTTGGCGTTCACAACTTGCGCTCGGTGCGGCAGCGAGTGTTGGATGGTAACTGGACTAACGCGGTAATTAATCAGTCCTATACCCCAACGCATGAGACGATTACGCTTACTGAGGACGTTTCCGGCGGCACTCACTCTGTACAAACGCCAGTCAGTTTGAACTTGCAGTACATCGGCAACGCTTCCAGCGGCAATCTGACATCGGGTAGCTCGCACACATTCACGAGTCAGCCCATTGGCACGGCAGCAAGTGACCGTTATGTGATTGTTGGCTGCGCGTCCTACGCGGCAAACAGCGCGGGACTTGTCTCGATCACTATTGGTGGTGCCGCGGCGACACCGCTGCGGGCATACCATTCGACAACCGCCGGGGTTGCTTTAGTAACAAGGAACACGCAGACTGGATCGACAGCCGACATCGTGTTAAACATCAACACCGCATCTACCGATTGGAATCTCGCCATCGCCGTGTGGACGGTCAACGCTTCGTCGTTCTTTTATAGCGCCGATGATGCCACAACTGGCAACATAACTCTTAGCAGTAACGCTCGTGGTTGTCCGCTCATCGGCGTTGGTATGAACGTAAACGGCACGGCTGGTACGTCCAGCATTACCAATGCAGATAGTGTGACTGAGCGGTTTGACTTTGATATCCGGTCAAATGAATGGTTCTGCGGCGTAGACGGCGTATCGAACGTGCCCTTTGGTGGCTCGCACACTATTGATAGTGGCGACGCTAGCCGCAGAGTAGCGGTAATGATTACTGACTTTGCGTAGGGAGCGGGGCAATGGTAGCGTTTGGTCCAATAGCTAGCAGTCCGATTGCTTCAATACCTGTTGGTAGCAGTCAGAATATTACACTTACCGCTGACGCTGGTTCTTATGCTGTTACTGGTTCAGCATCCACTTTACTTGTAGGCTACCAAGTAGCTGCCGACGCTGGCTCGTATGCTCTGACCGGTTCAGATGTTAGCTTCTTGTACGGATATAGTACGGACGCTAGCGCTGGTTCTTATGCTGTTACTGGTTCAAGTGCCACACTTCAGGAAATAGCGGCGCGGTCTATAGCGGCTGACGCCGGTTCATATGCTATCACTGGTTCAGCAACCAGTCTTCTACGCAATTACGATCTGACCGCTGACGCTGGCTCTTACACCCTGACGGGTTCTGACGCCAACGTATTGTATGGCTATGATCTGACCGCTGACGCCGGTTCGTACACCCTTACAGGTTCCGATGCTAGCTTCCTGTATACGTATAATGTAGCTGCTGACGCTGGCTCTTACGCTGTTACAGGTACAGACGCTAACTTCCTGTATACATACAGTGTAGACACTGACGCTGGTTCCTACACTCTGACAGGTTCGGATGCTACCCTTCTGGCGGCGGGCGATCTAACTGCTGATGCTGGAAACTATTCGCTTACGGGTTCTGACAACACGATGTTGTATGGTCTTGCCTCAATTTCGGATGCAGGTTCGTACACGGTTACCGGTTCAGACGTTACAGCGTGGCCGTCTATATATCAGCGTCCATCAGCAGACATTACAGATGGCGGCTGGCTTAACGAACTTGGGTCTAATGTAAACTTGTACGCATCCATAGATGAGTTAGTGCCAAGTGACGCGGACTTTATCTACTCTTCTTCTCTGGCTTCTGGTCAGAGCGATACGTGTGAAGTAGCCGTAACCGGGGTCGGTGATCCGCTTGTATCTTACGGACATAAGATAGTGTACCGTTACAGAAAACAGGGTAACGCCCTAGCCACAATGAATTTCACTGTGTCTCTCATAGACGGTACTACAGTGATTGCATCCAACACCCATAACTCGGTAGGTACAACCCACGTAGACGGCGAGTTTACGTTGAGCGGCGCTCAAGCTGATAGTATAACAAACTACAGCGACTTGAGGCTTAGGTTTACAGCGGAGGCAGCGTAATGGCAATCGTATGGGACAAGGCTACATTCGACACGATGTACACCTGTACCGGCTGGAAGTGGGGAGTGCGGAATTATCCGCGCGTTCCCCGCTTCCATTACCACTGGTTCGGCCAGCAGGGCATGGTGCAAGCCATCGTGGACCGATACCAGTCTGTACCGGGGTTCAATTCCATTCAGGACATTGCCATTATTGGTGGTGGGTTTGGATGGGCTGGTGAAGCCCTGACGCAACTTGGCAAGAATGTCGTCACCGTCGATACGTCCGACTACATCCTGAACAATAAGGATACCTCGGAGGAAGTTGAATTACGCGCTGCGCTGGCTGAAACCGGCTTCGATCCCGACAACCTGCCTGTGATGATCGGGCCGGATTACAACACGCCCGTTGATCCGTGGTCATACTGGTTGCGGCCTGACGGCAAACGCACATCTGTCAATATACTTGGCGAGGATTTGTCTACCACCGCATCACGCCGCAATGTGCGTCAGGCACTAGGCAACAAAGTAGATGTTATCGTGACGGAGTATGCCATCGACAGTATGGATGCCGGTGATGATGCGGCGTCTCTTACACTTGTAGAGCGTTGCGAACAGCTACGTCCCAATCCGTCCTGCACAGTGGTTCATATCATCGAACCTAACCCGTCAGACGTGGTGCTGAACGTCAAGACCGCAGAGGAATGGCGCACCTTGCTTGATGCCAACGGCTACACAGATCACCGTATCGTTGCCAGTGCGGGGGTTCTGTAATGGCACTCCCGACAACAATAAGTACAGGATTTTTTTCAACACTAGGTAGCGGCAATATTGGGCCATATACGGATGGTTCTGGAAATGTATATTTTGTTATTCTTGCTATTGGTCGGTTAATAGCATATAAGGCGACAGACCCAACAAGTTCATTTACAGCACAAGACACAAGTAATGAACCCCCTTTTGTTACAGGATATTTAGATAGTTATTTTGATGGCACTTTTATTCATGTATTAGGTGTTAGTTCATCATCATTTGTATCACTTTATGCCCGCTTTGATACATCAACAGACACTTGGGTAGACGCTTCAAACTACGGCGGAACATCCGGTAACACAGAATACCAATTCTACGACCCAACCGACAACCCAGACACCGCATGGGGCGGCATAACCGTCCGTTCTGACGGTGACATTATCATTCTCCACCCCGGTGAAGCCCCGAGCACGATGGGTGGCACCTATCAAGAG
>Ga0070749_10002970_pt1 | contig 11369 bp, 14 predicted proteins | sample VirMetDEL_Nov_18_FD_75180 | JGI IMG/M metagenome (GOLD analysis project Ga0070749, IMG submission 75180) | Aqueous microbial communities from the Delaware River and Bay under freshwater to marine salinity gradient to study organic matter... | ecosystem: Environmental > Aquatic > Marine >...
ATCTAAGTTATGTGAAAAACACAATGTTAGTGTATTAAATAGAAACGGTACTGGTCCAGATGATTGTAACAAAATCAAATTTGATAGAAACAATCCACTAACTATAGAAAACAATTTTGATTTAGTTATAGACTTTTGTTTGTTTAAACCACAACAAGCAAAATTGTTAAAAAAATTTATACTACCAAATCAAAAATATATCTTTATTAGTAGTGGAACCGCATATAAAGATAACAATAACTTTCATTATTCAGAAGATATGAATATAGGAGGTTTATCTTTTTTTGGAGAATATGGTGTTGAAAAAGCGGAGTGTGAAAATATTGTATCTTCATTTGACAAATATCTAATTGTAAGACCTCCTTATATTGACGGACCAGAATCACATAGACCCAGAATAAAGTATTATATGAATAATATATTGAACGGTCTAGAAGTACATGTGCATGAAAATGGAGACAAGTTGATGAGCTTTATCATGGCAGATGATATGGTAGATGAATTATCTAATATGATTGAGAACTTTGACCAATACGAAACAAATACATCGTATAATTTGTCCAATGATGAAGTTTATACCGAAATCTCATTAATAAATGAAATATCATTGTTTTTAAATAAAAAGGCTATTATTAAAACGTATGGTACTGACTCACCTTTACCTAATGTAGACCATTATATTTTATCTCCTCTTAAATTAGGAAAGAAATTTTCATCTATCAAAAAAAATCTTGAAAAGTTTTTAAATGCAATATAAATTTATATTATGAAATCATTAGCTAGAACGAAACCGCATATTCCAAAAGAAGATCATAAAGAGATATTGGAAAGAATATCTAATATTCTAGATACAGAAATGTTAGTACAGTCAAAATATGTGTCTGAATTTGAAAATTTGTTTGCTGAATATTGTGGCACAAAGTATGCAGTTGCTACAAACTCTGGTGGAACCTGTCTAGAAGTTGCTATGCGTGCATCTGGATTAGAAAACAAAAAGATAATTGTTCCTACACAGACGTATATTGCAAGTGTAAGTTCTATTATAAGATCTGGCAATATTCCATTAATAGTTGACATAGATGAAAATACACATTGTTTAAATGCCGATATAATTGAGAAGAACATAACAGATGACGTTGGTGGTGTTATGTTGGTTCATATGGCTGGATATGTCACACCAGACTATTACAATATTAAAAAGCTGTGTGATAAACATAATATACTTTTATTTGAAGACGCATCTCACGCGGTTGGTTCTAAAATTGATGATATTCATTCTGGCAACTTGGGATATGCAGGTTGTTTTTCATTGTTTGCTACAAAGATTATTACAACTGGTGAAGGTGGAATAATCACAACAAACGATAAAGATTTTGCCGATAGATGTAAGATCCTCAGAGATCATGGAGCAATTAGAAATCCAGCACCAATTAGTGGCGTAGATTTTGGAGTAAGTTGTAAGTATGTATCATCAAATTACAAAATGACTGAAATGACTGCTGCTTTGGGAATTAGTCAGTTGAAAAGAGCAAATGAATTTGTTGAGAAACGAAATGTTATTGATAAACGATATAGAGAAAAGATTACAAATCCCAAAATCAAATTCTTAGATATTCCAGATAACATTGTAAATACATGGTGGCATTACATAATTGAATTACCTAAAGGAACTACTTTAGAACAAAGAACGGAAATATGTAAAGTTTTATTTGCTGATCACAAAATTCCTACAGCAAATGCTTACTGGCCTCCATGTCATCAACAAGAAACATTTAAAGATTATACAGTTGGTCAAAGTTATGAAAATGCAGAAGGACTATTGTCTAGACATTTATCCATTCCAATGTATGTAGAAATGACAATGGAACAAGTAGATTATATTTCAGATGTAATTAATAAAATTATATGATTGTAAGCATTCATCAACCAAACTATATGCCATGGTTAGGCTATTTTGATAAAATTGCAAAGAGTGATATTTTTGTTGTATTTGATAATGTGCAATTTCCAAGAGGTAAACAACACTTTGGACATAGAAATTTAATTAAAACTGATAAAGATCCGAAATGGTTGACCGTTCCGCTTCTAGGTAAAAGTGAATTTAAAAATTTTAACGAAATTGAAATAAATTATAATGGGTGGAATGAAAATCATTTAAATTTAATAAAGAATTTTTATAGAAAAGCTAAGTACTTTGATGAGTATTATTCAGATATAGAAAACTTATTAAATATAAACTATGAGACTTTATCAGATTTAAGTTGTTCGTTGATAAATTACTTTTTAGAAAAACTAAGTATAGATACAAAAATTGTTTATTGTTCCGAATTATGTCCAAATGAAATTACTGGTGGTGATAGAATCATGTACTTACTCAAAGAATTAAATGCTACCAAATATATTTCTGGAAGCGGACCTGGTTCAATGAGATACATAAAAGAAGAAGAGTTCAAAGATAACAACATTGAATTAATTTGGCAGCATTATGATCATCCCACTTATACACAACTATATGGTGAATTCAAGCCGTATATGGGAGTAATTGATTTATTATTTAATGAAGGAAACAATAGTAAGAATATAATATGAAGCGTATATTAGCAATAGGAGCACATCCAGACGACATCGAATTCGGATGTGGAGGTAGTATAGTAAAACATAAAAAGAACGGAGACTTTGTTGTATATCTTTGTATGACAAACACCGAATCTATAGATGGTACTACAGGTCAAGTTATTAGAAGTCTAGAACAAAATAAACAAGAAGTTGTAGATGCTGCTGAAACTTTAGGATGTGATGTGGTTGAATTTCTACCATTCAAAGATCTACATGTTCCATTTTCCTTTGACTCAATCAGTGGTATGGAATCTGTTATTAAAAAACATAACATTGATACCATTTATACACATTGGGTTGGAGATGCGAACCAAGATCACATTTCTACATTCCATACAACAATGGCAGCAGCTAGATATGTTCCAAATGTATATTCATATGAACAAATTCCAATTGCCAGAATGACAGAAAATCAGATGGACATAAATTACTATGTAGACATCACCGACACATTTGATGCTAAAATAGAAGCGTCCATGTGTCATAAAAGTCAAATTGTAAAATATCAAAAAGTTAATTTTGATGTTAAAGATAATCTGGAGATTTTGGCAAAATTTAGAGGTATTCAAGCTCGTTGTAAGTATGCGGAAGCGTTTAAAATAATTAAAATGGTAAACTAAAATGGTATTAGATGTATATCCAGAATTCGGAGTGGAATTAGCTCTTGCTGTTCCATATGCTTATTGGTTACATAAAAATAATAAATTAGATGGTGTTATAACGTCAAAAGGTATGACACCGTTTTATTATTTTTGCAATAATGTTACAGAGAAATATGGTAATAGATCATTAGATAATAGAGATGCTTTAAAAGGCGTTCCTAATAATTGGACACATCATAATGCTCTCGCAATTACTGGTAAAGATTATAGTGAGTTATCTCCAACAGAACAAGAAGAAGTTAACGGTGTATTAGACTATAGAGAGTGGGTATGTCCTCCATACAAAGAATACTATAGTAATAAAGAACTAAACTTTGGTGATAAAGTAGTTTTTATTACAAACAAATATAATGTAGAACATGGTAAGAAACCTAGAGGTTATTTTAATATAGAGTGTTTATATAAAATGTTTGATTTCTTTAGAGATAAAAACTACAAGGTTATTTATAAACGAGCAACAAACCGTGAAAAAGAATTTACTATTGATGCCAACGAACAACAATCTTTAAATGAAGGTTATCATGATATTAAAGCAGATGTAGAAGGAGTTGGTGTAATCACAGACTTTCAATTAACAAAATATTTTGACAATGTTATACTTATGGATGATATTGTTGAAAATTCACCAAGAGGATATAATGAAACACAACTAAGAACTATGGCAAACTGTGATAAGTTTATATCTGTATGTGGAGGTAACTCTATATTATCGTCTATGTTTGGCGGAACATTAATATCATATGTACATGCTGGTAAAGAATTAAGACCCAATTATTTTGGTCCAAATTCATATTTTAGAAAACTAGCAAATACAGATGTTATACCCGTATATGATAGAAGTGTTATGAAAACAGAAATACATGATTACAAAGAATTATTCGATAGTTTGAACAAGTGTTTTTAAAAAAAATATTTATTACTAAAGTTATGAGTTTTAAAATCAGTTTTATTCAACCCAGTAGAAACAACTTAAAATATCTCAAGTGGAGTTATGAATCACTTCGTAAAAACCTAAGTCATAAAGAACATGAAATCTGCGTAGCAGACGATTTTAGTGATGATGGAACTACGGAATGGTGTAAAGAAACGGCAGCAAGAGATCCCCATTTTAAGTGGATTCGTAATAATGGACCTACTCGTTTAGGTCACACAATTTTGTATGATAGATTAATTAATGAAGTTGCTACTAACGATGTTGTTATGATTTATCATGCCGATATGTACGCATGTCCAAACTTCGATAAGTACATTGAAAAACACATTAAACCAGGTACGGTGGTTAGTTTAACAAGAATTGAACCGCCCTTACATCCACCAGGTCCAGAGAAAATTACTCAAGACTTTGCTACAGAACCAGAAGATTTTAATGAAGAGAAGTTTTTAAAATGGTTTAATGATAGTAAATTAAATCGACGAGATAAGACCACGGAAGGAATCTTTGCTCCATGGGCGTTGTATAAATCAGATTTTCAGTCTATTGGTGGTCATGATATACTTTATGCTCCGCAAAGTAAAGAAGACAGTGATATATTCAACCGTTTCCAGTTAAATGGATATAAGTTTATACAAACATGGGAAGGATGTGTTTATCATATGACATGTAGAGGTAGTAGATATAATCCTACATTAACAGAAGTCGGCAAGGAAAGTAAAGAATGGTTAGCGCAAAATGAAAGAAGTTCTAGAAACTTTATTCGCAAATGGGGACATTTTGTAAAACATAATGATACAATGAAACCAGTTGTGCCGCCCAGATATAACATTGGTTTTAGTGTATTAAACTGTGATGAATATAAAGTAGCATTATTAGAACCATGGTGTGATACATTGTATACTGAAGTAGAGTACGACAGATATATTAGTGTTGAACAAAAAAATACAAAGTTTGATTTGAAGAAGAAACTAAAAAATTATAATACTTCTCAACAGACGAATGATATTATTATCGAATTCGATGGTGATAAATTAACAAATCAGTCATTTGAGTTTTTTAACATGATACAAATGATGTTAGAAGATAGTGGTACTGTAGGTGAGATGGAGTATGATATATACAAAATCAAAATAAATAAATTACAAGACTACAGCAAATCACTAATTAATATTGATGACACATGGTATCAAAATAAATTACTAAAAACTTAAACATATGGAACTAATCGCATTAAACTTTTATATAATCTTTCTATTAATAATTTGGATAGATGGAGATATTACTAATATATTAAGCAAAACTAATATTACTAGAAAATTATTTAAAAGAGATGCGTATAAAAAATATGTTGAAGATGTAGATACATGTGCTACATATCCATGTTATTTGTATGATGTATATCCATCTTTTATAACAAAAGTATTATCTTGTTCAATTTGTTTAACATTTTGGTTAACTTTAATATTAAATACCATATTCTTTTATAAGTTTTATAGCAATAATTGGTTAATCGAATTAATAATTTGGTTTCCGATTTGCTATTTTGTAAATTTATTTTTACATCTGACTATTAAGAAATTGTTATGATTATATCACATAAGCATAAATTTATATTTTTAAAAACTAGAAAAACTGCTGGATCTAGTATTCAAGTAGCTTTAGCTGAACATTGTGGTGATGACGATGTTATTACTGGGCAATATAGATTGGGTATTGATGATAACATTCACTCTACGGGATTAAATTATGATAAATACAACTTCGTATCTCCATATGACCCGCATACAGTATTAAAAGAAGTCAAAACATTGGTTGGTAGTGATATATGGAACTCATACTTTAAATTTGCGTTTGTTAGAAACCCTTATGAAATTGCTGTCTCTAGGTATCACTGGAACAAAAAGGGAAAGAGTGACACTCCACAAGAAACATCTATAGAAGGATTTAGAGAATGGGTACGAAATGGAAACATTCCAAACTTTGATAAATTTAAAAATTACATCTATGATGACGGTGCTATAGATATTGATTTTGTTGGTATGTATGAAAATCTGGAAGAAGATATGGATTATATATGTAAGCGTATAGGTATTCCAAAATTAAATCTTCCAAAACTAAAAGCTGGATTTAGAGATAATACCGATTTTAAAGACCATTATGACGATGTTACGAGAAACATAACATATCAGTGTTTTAAAGAGGATATAGAACTGTTTGGATATACATTTGACAATAAAAACATTATATCAAAACGTAATCCTATTGTGTACCCAGGTTTGTTTGATAAAGAAAACAATAATATTAATAATCCATCCATCATTAAAGTGCCTGATTGGGTATCAGATGCGAAAGGTAAATACTACTGTTATTTTAGTAATCATAACGGACAATCTATCAAATTAGCTTATACAGATGATTTAGAAGGAAATTGGACTGTAATTGACGATATATTCCACATTGATAGTAGTCCTTGTACAAATCACATTGCGAGTCCAGAAGTGCTTATAGACAATAAAAGCAATAAAATATTAATGTATTATCACGGAGGTACTGATAATGGTCAGAAGACGTTTCTGGCTTCATCTATAGATGGTTTAAACTTTACAAGTGATACCAAACCATTATGTGATTTTTATTTAAGAGTTTTTGAATATAATAATAAAAAATACGGAATCGCTAAAAAGGGAAATGAATGTTCCGTTGTTTATGATGTAGATAATGATTTTAAACCTATATTTGAGTTCTTGCCATCATCTAGACATTGTGCTACATATGTTAAAGATGAAAACCTGTATGTTTTTTATTCAAATATTGGTGATACGCCTGAACACATTCGGGTGTGTAAAATAAAATTGGCAAGTGAAGTAGTTGATTGGGATGTAATCAGTGATAAGGCATTAATTACACCAACCTTTAGATTTGAAGGCGCACATTTATCAAATGTTACGTCTATGCCTGGTTCTGCTACTAATAAATTCGGACATAATAATATTAAAGAAATAAGAGATCCATATCTATTTGAAGATGGCGGAAAACTTTATTTATATTATGTCATATTAGGAGAAAAACAGATTTCATGGTGCAGAGTAATTAATTTAGATTAATTGTCATGTTCTGTGGTATGAAAAAATTAATTAAGCTTTGGAAAAACACAATTGTAAAATATGTCGATGTAAACGATAATGGAAAATTAGATTTATTCGAAATTCTAATTATAATCGGAGTTATAATAGTATATAATTTAACTTTTGAACTACTTGGGAATTATTTATACGATATACTGAAATGATTATTAATAACGTTAAAGATTTTGTCAAATTTTTGGGAGATGAAGAAATCTCGATTAGACATCAATTAGATTCATGCATTAAAATGGCGGCGAAAATATGTGGATGTCAAAAATCTAGAAAAGCAGCAAAAGTCAATGAATGTAATAATATGTACATTGATTTTATTAAAGCTAATGGAGATGCTCTTGTAGATGTATTTAGACAACGAACTGATGATACCGATATTAGATTTTATCACGATACTCACCACCTAATTAAAGTGCTTAAATTACGTTAATATTTTTTAAAGCAGTTTTTACCATTGAGTTGATGTAGTCAGATTCTATCAAAGAGTCTCTCGTAATGTGCGTTTCTGACATATCTTCCCATTCAAATGAGTAATCAGCCTTTTTCTTAACCTTTGGATCGTTAAGTCTTTCGTGATCATTAGGCGGCGTATCATACATTTTAACAGGCGTAGATGTAGTAATATATCTTTTTGAAGGAGCAGGACCCATCTTGTATCTAGTAATATGAACTAATTTACCAAATGGTTTATTTTGTACCCACCAACACTCATCTTCTGGATAAAAATCATATCTAATATCAGTTACAAAAAACACATCTGCTTTTGAATCATTAATCTTTTTATTTAGTTTATCTGTCCAATATTTTCCATTGCTTACTTTACGCATCATATCGCCATAAGCAACTAACAACGGTCGAATAATATTTTTCTTTTCGGTATCATCTGTAAAAACATCTATTCCAGTTTTAAGTGAAATTAAATCATCTAAATCACTTTTAAGTTCAAACGCAAGTGCATGTCTATCAGTAGTTAGATTATACTCTTGTTCCAAAATGTTTTGTGCAACAGTTGCAAACAAATCTTTTCCACTTCTTGCTAATCCAGATATTCCTACAATTTTCATATTATTCAAAAATCTTTTCTAATTCTTTTTCAGTGTATCCATATGATGATACTAACTCAACTAATTCTGTCAATCCTTCTTCAGTTGTAATCATTAAATTATAATAATCAGAAGCATCTTTAGTGCCTACTTCATATTTCTTACATATACAATTAAGTATTGTTTCGTTTACATCTTTAGCAGTCTTCTTAATATATTTATGAAATCCATAGTCTTTAGGCAAACACTTAATCAATAATTCATACAATTTCTTTTCTGGGATTACTTCCATGTACTTAGAAATGTATGATATTTCTTCTATGATTTTTGAATCCATACTTAGAACTCTAAGAATCATATACTTGTTGAAGGTTTTTTGTTCAGATTTTGTTAAAGAGTCAAAATAATCAACTGTTTGACTTTGACGAATCTGTTTAACATGATCAAACAGACCTCTTGTTTTTGTTGGGAGCTTTTTTAATGTTTTGCCTTTTACTTTCATTCGATACCATTCTAACACGCCTTTTCAGTTCGTCAATCTGTTTTATCATATTGTTTCGATCCATCGCTATAAACTCAAACGTCTCTACAACATTTTTAAACATTTCTTGTTGATCATTTTTTAATTCATCAACATCTTTCATCAATTTTTTAACACGGGCATGTTTAAAATAAAAATAAAAAAGTGTGGACACTACGTATAGCATCCACACTCCAACAATTATTTGCCAACCAGCATTACTAATAAATGTTGTTTGTTCTATCATGAGTTATTACTAACTCTATCACTTCGTTACACTAGTACGACGAGTAGCCTTAGTGGTCTTAGAATCCTTAACAGTCTTAGAATCCTTAACAGTCTTAGAAGCCTTAGTAGTACGTGGTGTAACTTGGCTATAAGCACTATCAAGAACTTGTCGAAGAGCACGGATCTGACGACCGTTCAAATCAAGTCGAGTCTCACCAGCACGAAGTGTAAGGCGAGAAGCACCATGAGCACCACTGACTGGCGTTGAGAGATAGAGTTCAACTCCAGTGGTATTGTGTCCAACGAAGTTAGTCTTATTCTTAGCATTCTTACGAGTATACATATATTTATTTATCCTTTTTTATTGTTTTTACTTTTACGTTTCGTTAGTTTCCCTAACTTGAAAATATATTACATCAGTATTGTTTCAATGTCAATCACTTTGACTAATTATATTTTCCAAATTTCTTCAAAGTTTTTTATAGCAAAATCTTTAGCCTTGAATTCAAAGTCCAAATCAACATCTAGATTGTGATATTCTTGCGGAAAATCTCTTACATATTCCGCATGTGCTCTTGGATTTTTGTTTGAAAGATCGTTGTCGCTGAAGTGAAATAATGGTCTGTATGTACCCCATGTACTAATTGCCATGTCTACTGCTTCTTGCACGGTTAATCCTTTTGGGTTACATCTATGATGGAGATTATCATAAGTAATTGGAATCCCAGTTTTACTATAAATTAATTCATATAGTTCTCGTACACTCCAACTATTTGGTTTATCTTCATTTTCTAATACAAATCTAGACTTAACATTCTTTGGAAAACTGTTGTATACATCAATAAATCTTTTGGCAATTTCATTGAGATCGCCTTTGTAACAATTCATGTGAATATTGATTGGAGATTGATATGATTGAGGTAAACCTAATTTGTCCATCATTTCAGCATGATGATTTAATTCAACAATTGATTTTTTAGAAACAATTGGATTAGCAGACGCCGGAACAACAAATTGATCTGGGTGAGTACTACATCTAATATTACTTTTATTGATAATATTATTACAATCATCGAATAAAGTGTTAATAGTAGTATTGTCAGGCAAACAATCATACGATAAATTTGCTTCTGGAAGAGTTTTTAATGGAAATAAATCACTACTTACACGATAGTTCCAACCTTTTGATATACAGTATTTTAGTGTTTCTTTTACAACAGATACATTGTTAGCAACACGTTTACTAAGAATAGAAATTGATTCTTTTCTTTCTAATAAAAAGAATCGTTTTTTTGTCATGGTATTTGCTTTAATACCTTTTTTTTGTAAATGTAATGATATGCAACAAAGACTTTTTCTCATAATTACTATGATACTACAGTCAAAGTTAATTTGTCAAGGGTTTATTATGTACAAATACCTACAGGGTGATCTGAATACCCTGCGATGCCCATTGTTATGATATATGGATCTCCTACAGTTCCAGATCCCCCACTATAAGTGATAAATGTAGAAGTACCGCCAGCCAAAGCATCTGCAACTCCTGAGAAACTAATACTTCTATTTCCATAATCAGTTACTATACAACAACATTGATCACCACTAGGGGATTTTGATACTAGCGTATTATATTCTAAATTAACACAACTTAGTCCACTGGTCTCAAAATTAACAAAATCGTCTGTAGCTACACCGGTAGCAATTGTAGTATAACCGCCTGTACTAGAGTAAATTTCGGTCGCGGGAGTCGAGGTCCAACGAATCACCCTAGTTCCATTGTTTAAATTATTAACAGTAACAGTTATTGTATTTTTATTAGGCGTTCCATCAATACCTTGACATCCATCTGGCGATCCACCTTCAGGGTAACAATCTGTACACGGTTCTGGGTCTCCACCTGTACACTGAGGTTCAGTGGCAAAGCTTGGATCAGGAGTTTTCAACACAAAATAATTTAAAGTTTGACCAGCTGGAAAATTACTAGAACTTGGTGTAACCGCAGGTGCCGCACTTGTGCTTATACTAACACTTGGTGTAACACTAACACTTGGTGTTACACTAACACTTGGTGTTACACTAACACCTGGTGTTACACTGACACTTGGTGTTACACTTACACTTGGTGTTACACTAATAGTTGGTGTTACAGTTTCACTTGGTGTTACACTGACACTTGGTGTTACACTAACAGATGGTGTAGAACTTACACCAGCAGAGGTGCTAATACTC